>Ga0214182_1000001_pt1 | contig 306235 bp, 481 predicted proteins | sample TroBogEpilimnion_8_FD_153020 | JGI IMG/M metagenome (GOLD analysis project Ga0214182, IMG submission 153020) | Freshwater microbial communities from Trout Bog Lake, WI - 14NOV2007 epilimnion | ecosystem: Environmental > Aquatic > Freshwater > Lake > Epilimnion/Euphotic zone | place: Trout Bog... | reverse complement strand
GCACCGATACTTCCACACCAAGTACCAGTGGTAACAGTTCCAACAGCAGTTAAACTACTTGATGTAACAGCACTTGCTAGTGTTCCAGTTAAATTAGCAGCATTTAGATTTGTAATATTTGTGCCATTAACAACACCAATAGTAGAACACCAAGTACCAGTGGTAACAGTTCCAACAGCAGTTAAACTACTTGAAGTAACAGCACTTGCTAGTGTTCCAGTTAAGTTAGCAGCATTTAAGTTTGTAATTGAATTGCCATTAACAGCACCAATAGTAGAACACCAAGTGCCAGTAGTGATTGTTCCAACAGTTGTTATACCGGTACCACCTATGAATGAAGATGATACATTTACTGTTCCTGAACCTTTTGGTGCCAAGCATATACTAATATTTGTATCTGCACCCTGTGCAGCTATAGTGATTGCATTACCTGTAGTTGAGCCTAGAACTTGCACATAATTGGTACACGTAGTACCAATCAATGCGCCATTCCTAGCGTTGAATTCTTTATTTGTAATTGTCATTCGTTTCCCTATCCACGAAAATCTAACTTAATGTTAGTTCATGTATTTAGCAGAAAACGAAGAATAGAAAAATAATGCCCCGAAGGGCATTATGTTAATCGAAGGTATTTGGGGATGCTGTTATGATTTTAGCAGTATATGGACTGTTTCCTACTTCATCATTTAATCTAGCAACACCTCGTTGGTTTGCTGACCTACCAGGAGATGCTGTTATAATTTCAGATTCGTGTCCACAATCAGCTAATACTTTATCACCTAATCTAGCAACTCCTCTATTATTTACAATAACATTAGGAGACGCAGATGTTATTTTGCCACCGATATTGCTGCCATGGACTGAACAATCTCCCATTGTTTGATCATTCAATCTAGCTATAGCACGACTCATGCCAATGCAGCCTCGATATCATTCATAACTGTGTCAAACATATTTGACATTCCTGTTCCTAACCCAGCAAATGCGGATGGTGATGCAGCAGAAGTGACAGCACTTGCTGAATCAGTTAATGCTGGAGATGAAGTTGGTAAAATTCCTTTAGCAAAATCACCAACTGCCGAAATACCAGCAGAAGCACCATCACCTAATGTTGTAGCTAAACTTTGTACACCTTTACAAGATAAACTACTAAGATTTATCTTACCAAGTTCAGCAGCAAGTTTATTTTTTAAATCAGTCAATCCAGCACCAATACTATCAACAACACCTTGTATGGCACTGCCAATAGTGCTTAATGCACCACTTAATGATGATTGCAAGTTACTAATAGCATTATTGATTGCAGTAACAGCAGACGCGGCTAATGTATTGAGCTTGCCCATTGCAGTATCAAGTAAACCTGTAATTTTAGAAACAGCATTATTAATAGATTTTGCTATAGATCCAATCGCTTCAGTAATAGCGTGAACTGCATGTTCAGCAGCTTTGGCAATAGCACCTGCTGCATCATCAAATGTTGCAGCCATTGTTCCAAATAAATCACAAGCACTACCAGAATGTGATAACATTGAATCTAACTGTCCACCAATATCAGCTGCTAATGTTGTTAATTCTACTGGTATTGCGAATGTCATACTAATTGAATTCCGGTTGTTCCAGAAAGATATTGAGAAGCATAATCTTTCTCGGTTGGTTCTATAATAACAATAGACCCGCGTTGTAGCTTTATATCTTTATCAGGATCAACTGTAAATAGATATGGTGCTAAACCAATACCACCTTGCGCTGAGGTCAAAACTCGTGGTTTTGATACTTTAATAAAGTCAGTGCGTTCTTCAACCAACTTTGCTATTACTTCTTCACCTGAAGTTAGTTTAATAGTAACTACTTCACCTACACTTACACCTTTATCTATAATCATATTGCTTCCTGCAAATATTGTCGTAATTCATTAAATCCACCAAGATGTCTATCTCCAATGAATATTTGTGGTACTGCCCTAGCAGTTGGAACAGCTTCTAAAAGATGTTCCCTAGTCCATTTACCATCATCTGTTATTATTCTTTCTTCATACACGATATCGTGTAATTTCATCAATGCCTTTGCCTGGTCACATTGTGGGCATTGTGATTTACTCCAAATAATAGCGGTTATTGTCATTTATTTTCCTTAGTCTATTATATTAAATGTGAGCTTATATGCTCTCATTAATTCAAAATTTGAATATATTAATGCTTGTTTTTTACTAGTTTCAGATAATACATACCGATATTTTTCATAATCATTGTTAGACCCATAAAAATTTTTTAAATCATCTAATGTATTTAATTTTTGATAAGTATTAGCATTAGTTGGATCATACACCATCAATGTTCTTCCTGATGCAAGTACGTTTTTCCATATACCAAATCCTTGAGTGCTTAATAAATCGCCACTAAATAATAATGAACTGTTACTTGCATCTAATATTTTCTGATAAAACTCACTCGCATGAATGGATGAACCTGGTTTTTTACTTACTAAATTTATGGCGAATCCTTGTTTAAATTTGGACAATCTAGCAATAATTTCAAAATCACCAATCCAGCAATATATATCGTGAACATCAACATTTAGAAAATATATATCACCGTTCCGTGTTACATTAAATCCATTTTCTATATTAGAATTTATCACAAGTAATAATTCATCATATGGGTTATTACTTGAAAAACCAGTATCTCTTGGTAATTCAAATAACCATGATTCATTGAATATTTCTCGATATGTTTTATCTGTCATAGGTTATGCTATTTGGATTTCAACTAAAGTGCCAGCGCCTGCTAATTCTTGTACAACTGCTTCTAAACTTACTAATCCATCATCAGTCAATAACAATGATGGTTCATCGCCATCTTTTAATAATTTACTGATTTTTACTACTAATACTTGTTCATTTAATTTTGCCATTTTATATTTCCTTTTTTAATAATTCTTCAAATTCTTTTTTCAATTTTGAAATTTCTTCTTCCATTAATTTAGCTCTTTCATTAGCTATTTCATCCCATTCTTTTTTAGATTGAGCTTGAGATTTTAGACTACCATCTTGCATCATTGTGTATGTGCAATCTTCTAATGATTTTCCTGCTTTTAATCCTTTTATATCTATGTAGCTACTCAACGATGGATCATAAAAGTATGCAGCTTGTTCCATTTCTTTAAAAACCGATAGATGTTCGGTTGGTTTATCAAATTTAATAAAACACGGAGCATCGATACTATCTGATACATTTTTAATTTTGATACTATACTCTGCAAATTTATCAGATAACCAATCCAAAAATTGCACTCTCAGACATTTATTCTTATCTTCAATTCTATCAAATTTAGCTTGTAAGTTTTTTATTCTTAAAATATCTTCTTCACTTGCAACATCTATCATTTTATTTTCCTATATTATATGTTTGCTGGAATATGTCTTTCTTGACAACCCCATAATCATTATCACCATGACGAATGATTACATCTTCACCAGCTTTATAATGCAACGGTTCACCCCACGATGTATTTACAACCCCATCGTGATCAGCTAATTTAGCAAGTTTGATGATCTTTTTTGGAACACATATTCCATCACCATTATCATCTTTTAGTTCATGAAACTTTTCAGGTGGCATACTATATTGTTCACCTTTTGGACCAGTTAGTATATACCATCCCTTTTTATAATGTTGTGGCTTGCCATCACTTTCTAGTGTATCTATAGTTCCAGGTTCATCTGCAATTTCATAGTGTTCTGGATTACCTTTCTTAAAGGTCTCAAAAGCATCGGTCTTAAACCAATGTTCTGTAATACCTTCTGAAACCATATCAATTAACTCTCTCATAAATTTATCTCATTTAATAAAATAGATATTATACATTAAATTTCTACAATTGTCAAATATTATGCTGATTTTAATGTTTTAAATTTTCCTTTAAATCGTTCCCACTTAGTAGATGGTTTAGCATATGCATAATCAACCCATAAATCTCTATATTTTTTCTCTGGTTTTTTCTAACATTAATCTCATATATTATCTTTTGGATATTTTTTTACCAAATCTTGGAAAAATCCAATTCTGATATATTATTTATTACACCACCAGAAAGGTATGAAGAAATTTCAACTTCTTGTGGTGCTACTTGGGTATTAACAGATGTTAAATGCTTTTCAATCCATGGAATTGGGTGCGAAATCTTGACATCAGCAGTTGGCAATCCAATACTTTTCATTCGTTTAGCTGTTAAAAAATCTATATAATTATGTAATATATCTGCATTTATACCTAATATACTACCGGTAGAAAATAAATATTCTGCCCATTCTTTTTCTTGGTCTCTTGCTGATATGAAAATATTAGCAGCTTTGTCTCTATTATCACCTATAATTTGAATAAATTCGGGATCATCTTTTGGTAATAGTTTTAAAATATGCTGGACTAATGCTAAATGGACGTTTTCATCCCTAGCAATAAGTTTAACAATCTTAGCAGAACCTTCTACTTTTGCTCTTTCTAGGAATGAGAATGTACATGCAAATGATACGTAAAATCTAATTGCTTCCAATGCATTTGCCGAAACTAATGCAAGATATAAGTTTTCTTTGTTTGGATTATTAATCATATTATCATAATTTAGTGTAATATCAGTGGCACAATTTGCAATAGATTCGATATTAACCATATCATCAACTATAACTTTTGGATCAGGATATATTGCTCTAATAATATGTGTATAGCTTTCTGAATGGATTGTTTCAAAAAATGCCCACGTTGTCAGACAATTTTCCAACATTGGATCTGAACAGTGAGGTAAAAAAGCTAATGTAGGTGCTCTTCCCTGAACAGAATCTAATAATATTTGTCTTTTAATATTAGATGTAAATACAAATTGTTCTTGATCGGTCATTTGTGAAAACGATCTTTTTTCTTGGGACATATCAATTTCTTGTGGTCTCCAATAAAATGATTTCATTTGTTGATCAAGTTTGTCCAAAATTGGATATCTAACTACATCATATCTAGAAATTCCATGCCCAGTATTGCCAAAGAATAATTTTTCTGATGTTGAACTCATTGTTAATATATTACTCATTTCATTTCTCATAGTTTACACGCCCCGCTTTCGCATCCAGTATCAATTTCTTCTCCACTATTATCATTTGTTTGGCAATAATATAATGTCTTAATTCCTAATTTATATGCTAAAATTAAATCCTCGATTAATTTAGCCATAGTAATTTCTCCTTTAGCTGGGTCATAACTAGTATTGGCCGAGATACTTTGATCAACATATTTTTGAAAAACAGCAACTGTTTTTAAATAATCTTGAACATCTACGTTCCACAATGTTTCGTATATATTATTCAATTTTAAATAATCTGGCACTACTTGTGGTAACACACCATCTTTCGATCCCTTAATTGTTATTAGATTTCTTGGTGGTTCAATACCATTAGTTGCGTTAGCTAGTGTAGAACTAGTTTCACTTGGCATTAATGCCATTAAACATCCATTTCTAATACCATGAGTTAACAATTCTGTTTTCAAAAAATCCCAATTCATTAGTGGATTATTTACTGGAATCTTTGCCAAATCTCTTGGAACAATACCATCAGCGTATCTAGTTCTCATTTGTAATGCACCAAATTCTTTTGCCAAGTCAATAGATGCTTCAGTTAAATAATATGCTTGCTTTTCCATCAATGTTTCTGTGTTAATCAATGATTCATTAGAACCCCACGCAGAACGACATTTGGCTAACCAATGTGCATATCCTATTATGCCAATACCAAGTGGCCGATACAACTCAGTTGCTCGTTTTGCAGCTTCGATTGGATATTCTTGGTATGTTAAAATTGAATCTAATCCACGTACTAATACTTGACAACAATCTTTTAATATTGTTTCTTCTTTATCAGAAAGATTGTTTGAAAATTTACCCCAATTGATCGCCCCCAAGGTGCATAATGATACTAATGAATCATCATACCCCATTGGTTTTGCCGGAAGAGCAATTTCTAAACACAAGTTACTTTGATATATATTTTCATAAAAGGGAGTTTGACTATTCATAGTATCTGAATTGATAATATAAATCCTGCCTGTTTCAAAACGTTCGTTCATTATTTTAGTAAAGAACTCTTCCGCACTTAATGATTTTTTTGATATATTTCTATTGTTTTCATATTTGGTGTATAATTCTTCAAATAGTTTTATATCATTACTATAAAATGATTCATATAAGTCTGGAACTTCTTCTGGTGAAAACAACGTAATATTTTCACCTGTTACTAATCTCTTGTATAATGTTTCATTTAATGCAATGGAGTAATCCATTGTTCTAATACGGGTTTCATCTGTGCCTTTATTGTTTTTTAATTCAATTAATCTTTCAAATTCAAAATGCCATCCGGGAAAACTTGCTGTACAACTCGCCCCCCTCACAGACCCTTGTGAACAAGACTTCAATGCTGCATTAAAATATTTTGTAAATGGTATTATTCCTGTGGTAATAGTCTCACCATTACGCACTGGTTGACCAATTGCGCGGATTCTACCAATATTAAGACCTATGCCAGCTTTTCTTGATGCATATTCTACTATTGCAGCAGCGGTCGAATTAATTGATTTCAGAGAATCCCCTGATTCTATAATAGTACAAGAGGAAAACTGTTTAACTTTAGTTCGTAATCCTGCCATAATTGGGGTAGGTAATGAAATATAATGCTGACTAACTAAATCATAGAATTTCTTAATCCATCCCATTCTGGTATCGGATGGATACTCTGCAAATATTATCATAGAAACTATGATATATGGAAATTGAAATGATTCATATAGTTGCTTAGTTTTTCTATTTTGAACCAAATATTTTTTACGCATTTGTTCTGACCCAGCATATCTGAACAAATCATCCCGCGCATGAACTATAAAAGAATTAATGATATCTATGTCATTCTGGTTATACTTGTCGATTATATCCGGTGTATAAACTCCTAATTCTATATTTTTCTTTAATATTTCACCTAGATTCGGGGGGGTGTTATAACCAAACGCTTCTTTTCTGACCGCCAACCAAGTTAATCTGGCGGCAACATGATCATAATTGGGAGAATCTTCTGAAATTAAATCAGCAGCCGCTTTGATGATCATTTCATGAATATCTTTTGTTTTAATTTTATTATGAAAATGCGGATTTGCTTGCATTTCTATTTGGGAAACTGAAACACCTTTTATTGGAGGTAATTCATTTCCTCCTGTGCACGCCCATTCTATTACCGCGTGTAATTTGGATAAATCCAACGGCTCTAGTGAGCCATTTCTTTTAGTTACTTGCATAAACATCCTTGTTCAATTGTTTTTTTGTATTTATGAATGACTCATTAGTATAAATTTATATTTCTTTAATTTTTTAATGGCCAACCGTATTTTGTTTGCATTTATCCCCATGCCATCTTTTATAATTACACGGATCTAATAATTTATTGCAATGTATGCAACATATATAATTTTGTTCCTTCCAAGCTGAACTACTAATAGTATCTGTTCGTTTTTTACTACTATCTTTTCCAATAGTGTTTTTCCACTCTGGATTACTTTTTGTTATTGATGTTTTTTGAATAGCTTTTTTACCAATAGTATCTTTCCATTCTTGACTGTTTCTAGTAGCAGATACCGATTGTGCTAGTTTTTTCCAATCAGTTGATTGAAGTCTTTTTTCAGTCGCTTGTTTTCCTATTGTTTTTTTCCATTCAGCAGATTGTTTAGCCATTGATATGTTAGCTCCGGCTTTTTTATGATCTCTATTTTCATTACATTTTTTTATTTTTTCATTGCCAATTGTTTCTTTCCATTGTGATGAATTAACAGTTTTCTTATATTTTTCTGTTCTTACAATATCTGTTCCATTCTCTTTTGCTGTTACCCTAGACCGCTTGCCGCGTTCACTGAATACTTCAGAATGTTTATGTTCTGCAAAGTATTTTTTATAGTTTTCAGAATCAGAGGTATTCCCACCATCCCCAGTTTCTGGCACCAAATTGGCAAACTCTTTTGATTTAACAATATCTAATAAAGTTGAATAATGGGTTGCAATTATTTTAAATTCTTCTATTGTTTTACATTCTGCTAATATTTCTGTAGTAACATAATCACCATGTTTTTTTAAATGTCTAATCCAGTATTTACCAGACCCTGCATAAGAAAATGGATCTTGTGTTGTTTTTCCGAGATATTTGAGCCCGGTGTTATTATGAGTTTTTAAATAAAGATAATACATTTTAATTTTCCTAAACCTATATTTATCTATTGTTAAACATATTACTTTCGGTTATTTAATTTATTTGTTAGGTAGTATTTATTGATGACATATTAAGACAAAAAAAATTAATAAGTGATTGTTATATCACGTATTATTGTGGTTAAATGATGATTTAAATTGGTGTATTTGTTCAATCTAACAAGTGATATTATACACCTGTTAGATTGATAAGTCAAGTAAAAGTTATAATATATTATAACTGTAAGAGCAAGTTAATGTTCCACTATCGGCGGTTAAGGTATTAGTGTAAGTTATTATAATATTGTATGGTGCAGTTCCTATTGCAGCAACAGACCCGGTTGATGTAACTAATTTGGCACTAAATGTTAATGATCTATTAAAGTCTTCTAATCCAGTGTAGTTGTATTCATCATACACTTCGATATTAGAATAATTAGATACCCCAGAAACGTAATATGACGTAACATTTAATGTAATATGTAAAGTACCACTTCTTACATAGTGGTTAGTAGTGCTAGTATAGACATAGTTAATTTTATAATTTATAGCACCTGATGCAATACCATTAATATTAGTTGGCATTGGTAACTTAAATAATGATAACGGATTAGCTGATTGCAACATTGTTGACTTTTGAAACCCACCAAATGCTGTAAAAGATACTTTACCAGAAACACTTGGTATATATTGTGTAAGTACAGATGGTGATGATAACAATTCAGTTCTGTCTGACGTAACACGTTCAACTATATTATTATAGCTATTAATATATATTTGTGGATATAATGGAGAAGTTGATGACCCACCATCGTTGCCAACATTTACTAGATTAATATCACTAATGGTATTATGTGCACATAACCCAAGAACTATTGCTTGATGTTTTACATTATTAAAATTAAATTTAGTAATTTTTGTAGTAGTTGGTCCATATTGTTTACCGACTGTTATTCCATCGGTATTTAACCCCAATGCAATCCCAAACTTAACATCAGTCATATAGCCGGTTGAAAACACGTTATTTGCAATATCACTATCAGAATAAATACCATATCCAAAACCATTAATAGAAATATTATTAAATATGTTATCTTGACATGTAACTAATTGACTTAATGCATTAAGTTTTATACCGATGCTATTTTCATCAAATACTTCATTCCAATTACCTGATATTGCCACATTTTCAAAAAAACAATTTCTTGCAGAATCTAATTGTACACATATTTGTGATCCTAATGCTGTGGTTATTTTTATATTTTTAAGTGTAATAAATCTTGGTTGGTTTATATAAGTAGTTTGTTCAATATTTCCTGGTGCCCCAATTGATGATATATCATTGATATATTGAATAACAGGGGTAGATGCTGATAAAATTATTTGAAACACTTGCAAAATTTCGTCAGCAGTTGCAGCTGCAGATAATGTAACTGAATATCCAGGGTTAACTGATACTACTGTAGTATTCAATGGGATTCCTGGTCCTGTGACTGATGCGCCAGACATTGAAATATCAGCAGCAATAGTATTAAGAATGAATGAGCCAGATGTAATAGTTGCAGTAACGGCCAGATTAGGATCAAAATATAATATAGTGCTAGAATTTCCCGCACCTACTATTGTAGCATAACTTGGAATATACAGAGTATTAGTAATACGATATGTTCCTGGTGGAATCTCTAATATAACTCTATCAGCGGTATTATAATCAACATTATGTGATGGGATCAATGCAAGGGTTAATGTTTGTGAACCATTTGCAGACGCGACATCAGTCATTGTAAAACTAATTCCAACATTAACACTAACTATTGAAGTTCCATATGGTATACCCGTTCCAGTTACTACTGCACCTACCATATCGGTAGTTGCCGCACATAAAACCACGTTGTTATTAATAGATAATATACCAGTTATTGATGATGTTGCTGATTGTGGAGAATTATAAAATAATTGATTTATAGAATTTTGAAGAAATTGTGTATCATCAACTGCTCCATCACCAACTGTTCCAAAATCTTTAGAATTAACCTGGTCATCTAATCTAGATTGAATAGTTCTTTTTACTGCTTGTGTTATCAATGTTCCAGTGCTATTAATTACACTTGTTACACGTAATTGAAATCCTGATCCAGGTCCTAATACACCATTATCATCAAATATTGCATTGATTGATGTTCCGATTCCAGAAAATAATAATACAACAGATGTAACAACACCATTAGTGACAGTTATATTTGCTATTGGGTTTGCAATTGGTTGATTACCACCAGATATCCAATTTAATGGGATATCTGCATATACGTTATCAGTATATCCACTACCTTCTAAATAAGAATAATTGCTAATTGCACCACTTGATTTATAGACATACGCTAATTGACCAAAGATACTAGATGGAGAAGTTATTTTATCTATATCAAGTTGTGTTAAAATTCGTGTATTTCCAACTGCTGGGGCCCCTTCTGATACAGAACCATTACCAATGTAAAGTTCTTGTGTATCAACTGCCCAACCAAACTCACCACTTGCTAATTGTGGTAATCCGGTGCCGCTATTCGCTTTTCCGCGACGTTGTTGTATTCGACTGATGCTTACTACTGCCATAAATAAATCCTCTTATAGTCTTATTTATGCAAAAGTGGGTAGGAAAAGCCCTATGTTACTAGGGCTTATTGTGATTAAGCTACTACAAATGATGTTGCTAGTGTAACAGTTGTGCCACTTATAGTAACATTTTCTGTTGCACCTGATGAGATTATTGTAGTTTTCAATGTTCCTAGACGTTGAATTCTAAGTTGAAGTTCAGCATAATCATTAATAGATTTATCCATAACAACATGTATAATACCAGCGGTTGCATTTGGGACATAATATGCTAATGGATTTATTTCATCAACAATTGCTTCTATTGCACCATTGATTTTTAAATCACTTGTTTCATTTTGTAAATTAACAACAGTTGGTGTTGCGTCCTGAACTATGATTTTATATAAATTGCAGTTATTATTGTAAACTGTATTAATTAAGGTTTTTGAACCATTTATTCTTGTTACTGTAAGTGTCATCTTAACTCTCCATTTCTTTTATTTATCAGATAAATAATACTTCTCTAATTTAGTCCACATTTTATCTTCGTATTCATTCCAATTTGAACTATCTAAATCAAATTGTTGGTACATTTCTCCACCGACTTTATATGGATCATCACCCCTTGTGCACATAAAAATATGCCCTTCTTTAATATCAGTTCCATATACTTTATTGTGTGCTGTTATGTAAAACAGCAACTGTAAAAAATAATCTTCTATATGCTCTAATTTTTTTAAACGATTTGATTGTTTGTAATCACAAATACTAGGTTTTCCATTATATACGGCAACTAAGTCGGTGGTGCCGGAATACAATCCTGGAAAATACAGACTCTGTTCCATAGCCCATACTTCATCTATTTTCTTAAGACCTTCTTTAATAATAATATTAGCCATTTTGTGTGCTTTAACATGGATGAGATTGTTTCCAGGTTGTCGTGGTAAGCCACAAATGAACTTTTCTAAATTAGTATGAAGACAAGTTCCAATTCCAGCTGCTTCGGTTGTGATTTGTTGTGCTTTATCATGATCAACTCTGGATCTCCACTCGTTCAAATGAGTCATATCCTTGGTCGCACTTAGAATAGTTGTTACACTTGGTAATAATTCTCCATCAGGTGTTTGATAAACACGTTTTTTGGATATTGGGTCATTGGTCTGTTTACAATTTTTATATTGAAAACGTTCAATGAATGGTGGGGGAGTTAGTGGTGTATTTGTTAATAATGTCATTTGCCTATCCGTTGCCTATTATAAAATAGTCCTATTAAAATAGTATTATACCACTTTAATAGGACTTTGTAAAGTTTTATTTTTGCCTTTTAAGTTGGCTCATTGCAGTTGAACTAACTGTGCTATGTGATTGATCTATTACTTGTTGATTATTTACTTGGTCTGCTGGTTGATTAGTTGGAACTAATCTAATTCCATATTGGTCAAAACTGTCTTTGTTCCCATCAACAATATTATTTAATACAGAGAGACCTTGTTCTTGTTCGCTATTGTATTGTTTACTAAATGATTTTTCATCGATTGCTGGTGATCCATACCGTGTGATAACTTTATTAATAGCTTCCCACGGTATGGTTATAGTTTGTCCAGAATGATCTGCCTGTGCTTGATAGTTTGATAGAGTATCTACTAATGGATCAGCAAACTCACGCAAAAGATTTACTTTTTTTTTGAGGTAAGCAACATTCCTAGACGACGACTATATTCAACGCTTTCACGTTTCATACGGTCTGCTTCTGATGCTGGAGGAGGTAATTCACCACCTTCTTCACCTGGGACACCACCCTCAGCTCCTGGCATTTCTGGTACTTCCATACCGCCCATTCCAGCTGTTACATCAGAACCTGGTGCACCACCCATTGTTTCAATTTGTTCGCCAGAAACAATTGCCAATCCTTTAGACAATCCTTCACGGCTTGATACCAATGCTGTATATAATCCATCTAATGCTGATTGAACCACTTCATTAAATTGCCCTGCTACGTCACTGCCTTGTTCTGCTCTTATAGAGTCAAGTAATTCTAATAATTGATCAGCCTTCATTGCAGCAGTATCTTCGATCCAGTTAGTAACTTTACTAACCATATCTTTAGTTGATAAAATATTTTCTGCCTTTTGTTCTTCGCCTTCTAATAACATCCAGCTTGCTTGTGATTCAGATAAATCATAACGTAAAGTTAATTCAGCAGCCAATTCTTGTCTATCAGATTCACCTAATTGAATTCTTTTGATAGCAGTTTTAATCCAGCTTTCTGGTACTGACATTTTTTCAGCACGATGACGAATTGCAGAAATCATAGCTTCTTGACTTACTTGTCTAGTTGATACAGTATTTTCAGCTAACTCAGCTTCTTCTGCTCTTTCAGAAAGTGCTTGATTTACTACATCTAGTAATGCTTTGGTTTTTTGATACTTTGCATTTTCTAAGATGTTGTCATAGCTTTCTGATAATTCCATTTGGCTAAGTTCAGTACGTAATTTATTCCTCACATCACCCAATTGAACGTCATTAAATTGTTCTAATTTTAATTTGTAACCAAAGGTTTTAGCTAAACTTTCGTTCAATTGTTTGCTAGTTACTGGTTGTGATAATTCTTTTAGTTGCATGTTAATATTCCTTAAACATAATTTATAATGTATTTATACAAAAGTGTGTTTAAACAACTTAGAAATCTTATTCTTAACTTTGTTGGCTCTGTAATCACTTTCTTCTAATCTAGTTAATAGTATTGGATACTGGTCATCTGTGACTTTGTTGATAATACTTTTATATACTATAACATCGCTATAATTTGCCCAATAACTGTTATCCAAGTCCTTAATTTCATTACATTTGTAAAAGTATCTGTGATTATATGCTTTGGCAGCTATAAGGGCACAACTTTTCAAATGAAACTGATCTTTTAAATCTTTACTGTTTATATTAAACACTCCCCATTTATTATTAGGAAGTTGTTTAACCAGATAATCTTTATATATCAACATACCATTAGGCAAAATTGATATTGGTAATTTTGTTTGTAGTTCTTGATCAAAATATTGAGCTAGTTCTCTAATTGTCTTTTTTGAATTTTTCATTTGCTACCACTGTTGGGTCAGTAAACCCAGTTTTTTCAACTAGACCTTTTCTAATCATATATTCTACTTTAACTTTATCGTGTTCATTAAGTGTATTTAATTTTACTGGCGATTTAAGTTTTTTTAAAATCTTGGCTTCTTCATTAGTTGTCCAGATTTCCATATTTTCTAATAATTCTTCGATTTTCATTTTATACCAGCAATGGTTAACCATTTATAAAGTTCGTCGGACTCTTTTAAACCAGATACTGGCCCAAATGAACCAGTTTGTTTACTACTCATGCTACCACGAGCACCTCTTTCAAATCTTTTATCTATTATACCATCTATAAAGTTATCAGTTGGATCACCACCAATTTCATTATTAGAATCAACTAAATCGTCATCTTCTAATTCTTCTTCACTAGTTTCACCCATTCCCATCATTTGTGATGGATTTGTATTGATACTAATCTGTGAACCAGTTGTAATTGGTTTTTCAGTTGTTTGCATAGCACCGGCAGAACCTTGCTGACCTGTTAAGTTAAATACAGGATTACCTTGCGCATCTTTACCAATTGCAGTAGGGTCTTTTGTTAAATCTTTTTGAATTTGGGTACCATCTGGCATTGTTACCGAAACTAATTTACCTGGTTGGTAATTAGTTACAACAGCATGTGTTCCATCTTCTTTTACTATATCGTTGATTTTCATTTGTTCTCCAAGGCTGAGTTCAGCACTTTGTAATTTGTCTATGTGATTTCTTAGCTTATCTATTTTTCCACGAGATCTTAATAGCTTGAACGCTAAGTTTTCTACAGATTCTTCACACCCCATTTCTAATCCAGCTTGTCTTAATCTTTTAAGATCATCCATGGCTGCTTTTGCTTCATCTAAATCTTTTGATCTAAGTGCTTGATTAATTTTTGATGAATAATTTCGTGCTTTATTTTTAACTTCTTGTGGAGTTGCTTTTGGAACTACTTTAGATGGTTTATGTATCCATTTATTATCTAGGACACTGTATATACCAGCCGAGTGATGTGGTTGTGTACTATTTTGTACATATACTTCTACTGGTATGCTCTTTAATTTAATATCATATTTGTTATTAAACTCATTCTTTTTTGCATTATAGTAATCTTCTAATTCTTCATCATTTGGCATATCAACTACTAAATGTAAATCAACATCAGAATATTCAGAATAACCAAAACTAGCATTTGAACCACTGATTGTTACATCAGTTAAGTTAAGATGTTTAACTTTTAAAGTATCTGCAAAGTGTTTAGCAATAGATAGCAATTTGTATCTAATATCTAAACGTAATTCATCATTATCCCATAGAATTGGGTTTAATGTATTGTTTACTGTAAATGCTGCAACTGGTGCTTCTGAAATTGACATATTAGAATTTTATTAATATAGTAACAATAGTTGAGAGAATACCAGCTATAATAGTAGCAGTTGCACCTATGATGACTTTGCTCATACTGCCTTTACTTTCTTCTATTTTTTCAGCTAATACTTCTACTTTAGTTTCAATTGTATGTAATCTTGATTCTAAATTTTGATAACGTAATGCACATAATTCTACGTGACTCTCTAAGTTTTCTTTTTCAATATCAGTTGGTTTTAGTGACATTCCGTTCTCCATTGTGACTCCCAAATGAGGTTATAGTGTATTTATCGGAAAATGGTTAAAAACTATATTCTTACCTTTACCTTCAGTCACAAATACTGCATACTTTTGTTCCATTAGTTCATCTAACCCATTGATATATGGAACTAAATTAAAGTCATCTTTAAGAAATCCAACAGGATCACCGTCTTTTTCATAAACAAAATCACGTTCAGATTCAAAATCAAATCTCCATACTCTTATAATATCATTGGTATTAAACCCAACAACTTTTCCTTTTACTTCTACTAGAGTTGGGTTGATACTATAGAAAACATTAGAACGAATACCCAATGTTTGGATGATGGTATTGAAGTTTTGTTCTTTCCATCGAGCAGCTTCCTTACCAGGTTCAGCACGGTATTGTCCAGTATGTGTGATATCTACAAGTGTATATAAATTATAAATCATCTTATATTTAGCAGACAAAAAAAAGCCCCGAATAAATCGAGGCTTTTTAATCTAATTTAAACTAGTTATTAAACCAATGTAGCACCTGATAAGCTTTTAGCTGAAGCTACAACGTTAGTTCCTATTGGTGAATTCCAAGAACCTAGTGCAGTCCATACTGCTACTTCGATATCACCCCAAGAACTATCAGAAACGTTACTACCATCAGCTGAATCATTAGCAGTGTTGCTAGCGATAGCAATAGTAATATCAGTTGCAGTTGGTGTACCGATTGCATAAATTTCAGCATAACCCTGAACTGTACGCACTAGAGTAGTTAAATAACTTTGTGGGTCAGTATAAGTACCTGATGAACCAGATTGTTTAGTTAAGTCTGGTGCACCTGAACCACTCAAAGTGATGTTTAAAAATACTAATGCACGAGTACCAAGTTGTGTAGTTGGTTTTGTTTTTAAATAATTAGCAGCAACGCCAGTGTTCACTGTTCCGTCGATGCCTGTTGTTCCTAATAATGATGGCATAATCTTTCTCCTATATGCTTTTCAACCCACACTCTGTAGGTTTATAATATTATTTATCAAAAAAGTTAAATTTTCTTACTTTCTTGTAGTTTTTTAAGGCCCCTTTTGAATTTAGTTGTATCACCTGATTTAATACTATTGATGAATCTACGTTCTAAATCATCAGAGATTTCTGGATCGTAGTTTTCTTTAATTAGTTCAATTAGATTTATCGCACTTTGTATTATATTAGAAGCACGACTTTCTATTATTAGATTAGTATCTCTACTTAATCCAATTTCACTTAATTCTTGTAGTATGGAGCGAGTTGATTTTTTCATCCGATGTTCCTTATACTGTATTTATTTTATTATTAAATTATCTTGACTATTTTTATATAATTTAGTATAATATATATTCACAGACATACAGTTTGTATAAATCATACATTTTGTACATGCGGGACTATAAGCTCCGCACCAGATAAATCTAATACCATTCTAGAAGTCCAATAGAACCCCTTGATATTAAATTTGTTCTGCCAAAAACCAACAGGGAGCCGATATAAGTCGGCTTCATGATTTAGGGCGCCATTTATATCGGCATCATGGCATACGCCACATTGATTGCATATAAACTCCTTTCCCTTCCTATTTGATTTTTGGGTCCATCCACAATCACTACATCTTTGACTTCTATAACTAGCCGATTGCTCGATTACTGGGACACCCAGTTCTTCACATCGCTTCATTATCTGTGCATTGATTTGTGTATAAGTCCAATGACTTAAATTTCTTCCCATATTAGAACCTTTTCTCATTTGAAATAACTTTTCTAATCTGAGTTCTTTTATATTTGATAAATCCAATTGATTTATGGACCAATTGATATAATTTGTTCGGTGTTCCTGTACTCGTTTAAAGCCATTACTGCCTTTCTTTTTATATGATAACTTATTGATTATACTATGTAAATCATGACCATGCATATCAGCACTAGTTGTTTGTCCATCACTTAATGATAAGCAAGTAACATATCCTTGGTCTGCACCAATGATTTTACTACCAGTTGATTTCTCTCGTGTAGTTTCCCATCTGGAATATAAAGTGTTAGTAGAAATCTGCCAACTAGTAATCATTTTATAACCTTTCTTGGCTAATTGATTTGAATGCCTTGTTGTTTTAATTGGTATATAAATATGTCCATACCTTTTACCAAGTGATGATAATTTCAGCCATCCATCAAAGATACCAGTGGTATCTGGGATATATTTACAGCAATTACTATCCAAATTTGCTACTAAATTATTGCTATTTCGTGTTGGTTTTGATAATGGATTACTATCAATTTTTGATTGTAATTTTGAAATAGATTTATCACCAGCACGCATTTGTTTAGCGAGAACAAATAATTGTTTTCTTCGTTTTTCTGTTCTACTTTTGATAATTGCCAGAGCTTCCCCTGACGCTAATTTAATTGCCCTTGCTGAAAGATCGGTAATTAAATCGATATCAGTGGTAGAAATAAAACTTGGAACATCTAATTTATTATTTTTGATATCTAAAGTTCTATTATTGCCCCAAATGATTTTATTATTCCATAAATAATCAACAAACCACCACAATACCCGATCATATTCGGTAATGAATTCTTTTAATATCAGTTGTTTACCAATATTAGCAAATTTGATATTATGTTGACTTGATTTAATTATTGTTTTCATTTAAATTATTTATAGAGACTTGACAACCATAACAAAATATACTATAATATCATTTTTACTATTTAATTAAAGAACACAAGGAGAATATTATGTCATTACAAAGCAGGGAAGTAAAAACAAGTGGTAAAACGGGTTATGATATCAGAACTGATATACTAGCAATGTCTAAAGATTTAGCAATAAGTGATTTTAATGCACGATTTAGAGAGTATGAACTATATTTGATGCTAGAACAACTAGATAGATTTACTATTCCACCAGACAGACCAGATTTTCCAACCATTGAAAAAGTTCTTGATATTGCAAATAGCATGAATGAATTTGTAGGTAAGAAATAAGTAAAAGGCCCTTAACGGGCCTTTTTTCATTCTATAGCCTCATATCCAAATAATTCTGGGTGTAATTTACCCCACTTTCTAAGGATTATAGCTGCAGTAGAATTTGCAGAATTTTCTTGTGGGCTACCATCTTTGCCACTATCCGCATTTAATTCACCATTTAGATCTTGTTTATAATGCGTAAGTTCATGTGCAATTGTACGAAGCACGTCTTGTATATGTCTATTAGACATCATAACATTAATACTTTTATCAGATGGACTATATCCACCAAATGATTTATGTTCAATACTTATGTGTGAATTAGTGTTTAGAGAAATAGAAGGTAATTCAGCTAACTCTAAATGGTCTTGTGCAAACTGTATAAATTTTTTAATTATTAAATTTGCTTTATCTTGCGCTAACCCTTCGTTAATTATTTCTCTTATTTTCATTATTTAGCCCCACCAGATATATTCATATAAACCCCAGACAGAGCACTAGAGGTACAAATGAATTCAATTAATGCAAATGTAGTAGTACCTGGACCATAATTTGAAGTGAATGTAAGTGTTCCATTACTACTATTTGACGCAGATAATCCACTAATAGTAATTACTGGATTTCCTTTTAATGATGTAACTAATACACGAATATTTCTACCTGCTAGCGGATTAGAAATAGTAATAGTAAATGCAGCACCAGCGTTATCTAAAATAACAACACCATTTGCTGTTCCTAAGTCTAACGCATAAGCATTAGATACTATAGATACTGGTCCAGTTATTGTGTAATATTTATTTAATGTAAGAGATGAACTACCATTATATGTTGTTCCTGAAGATAATTGTAATCCAAATCCTGTTGTTAAAGAATTTAAGTTATTACCTAAAGCAACTCCAGAAATTGTGCTATGTGATAGCATAGAATTAGATACTGTGCCAGTATCGCCTGTACCTATTAATGTACCGGTAGTTGATGGTAAAGTAAATGTTGTTGTTGCAGCGATTGCTTGAGATTGTAATAATGAAGTTCCGCTAGTTGCACCAGCAAATGTTATACTAGACATACCACTTAATGTTGTACTTGAACTACCTAAACTAATCGCAGTAGTACCTATAGTTGTACTATTATGTGCTAACGCTGAGTTAGGTATTGCAGTAAATCCAGAACCTATACTACCACTAGTTAATGCTCCAACACTTGTTAAACTACTATTTACTATGGTTGAATTTAAGGTAGTTCCTGTTAAGGTTCCTGCTGCAGCTGTTAATGTGTATGAAGACAACGATCCATCAAAACTAACTCCATTTATGTTAGTTGTTGTTGCCAGTTTAGTCGCAGTTCCAGCGTTGCCACTAACACTACCAGATATGGTATTAGAAACAGATAAATTACCAGATATTGTAGTAGTGCCACTAGAATTTCCAATGTTCAATGTGGTAGCTGCACCAGCAAAATTAACAGTTGTTGCAGTTGTATTAACTATATAGCATGTTGCATTTGATATAGTTAATGTATTTCCAGATAATGTTAAATTTCCATTTGAATTTATTGCTAGTAATGCTGCTCTAGTTGTATTTGCACTTTTATAAAATGTAATTCCATCATTGTCTCCTACACTAATACGACCTATGCTATTTGCATAATCGATGATTACGCCATCGGTGAATGAGCCAGCAAATGTTCCTAGTGAAACTACTCCAGTAGATGATGAGACATTTGATGCAGATAATGCAGAAAAAGCACCAGTGCCAGGAGTTGATGTTCCGATGTTAATATTATCAATTGCACCAACCAATCCAGAATTAAGAACAATAGTATCCAATCCAGTTATAATTCCCCCAGCAACAAATGTTGCGGTAGTGGCATTACTATAGCTTACTGATGTCGTTGTACATGCAGTAACTGTCACCGAATTCGCATTGTATCCTGCTGGATTCATACTAGAAACAGTAATTTTTCCACCTACCAAGAATGGTGGGAATGGTTGTGTTGAAAAAGTTAATGTAGCAGTTCCTGCTGTTCCACTTGCACCAGATACGTTAATAACCAGAGGAACTGCATTTAAATGCCCATTGATAACGGTATAATTTACAACATTTAATTTAGATGATACAATACCGCTGGTAGTATCCATTCTAGCAACTAATTTAGTATTATTTGTACTTGCAATTTGACCATTTGGTGTAGCATAGAATGTTAAATATCCACCTTGATTAGTATTAGTTAAATTTTCACCAGCATTAATTTCCATTCTAGCTGGCCCAAATCCTGGCCAACCACCACTAGCATAGCCAACCCCAGCATATCTTACAAGTGGTTCATTTGCTAATACAGGCAATGGTGACACCGCTGTTCCATTATATCTTCTTCCAGCATATAATGCATATGAACCTTGGGCATCGTTATATAAACGACTCGGTGTAGCTATTCCTCCTTGGGGTGGTATACCTGTTATATGTAGCATTACACCTGTATTAACTGGAATTTGATAGACACCATCTAATGAACCAACTATTTCTAATGCACCAGTATTTTGGTCTGCAGATGGAACTAACATTTGTATTTGTCCATCTCCACTAATATGAAAAATCGGACTTACCGCTTCAGCACCTGCTACCGTATCGTCTGTTTTATAAACTGAAAAATTACCAACTATGTTAACAGTTCCAGTACCATTTGATACGATGTTCACATCTTCATTTAAATTAACAGTTGAAAAATTATTTCCTGATGCATAAAAATCACCAAAACTAAAACTTAGACCAGCGCTATCAATAAGTAACGTGCCATCGGATGCAATTTCGATACCAGGACCTGCTTTAATGCCACCCAATTGTGAAGAAGTGGCAGGTTTAAGCTGAAATACATTGTTTATATCTAATTCAAACATTGATCCAACATTCAAACTAAGTGTTGCATCGGCTGAAACAGTAAATCCACCACCTGGTTTTACACTTCCTGCTATTTGCTCGGACGCAAATCCAACAATAACTGTATTTCCACCTGGTGTAATGCCATCACTTAAGCGTAGTTCACCAGTATCTTCATTCCAAAATATAGTTCCACGTTCACCAATATATTCATTTGCTGAAATAGTTGGAATACGTCCTGCTCTAATTTTTCTTATTGACATTATGTTATCCTACAATATCATTATCTTCACTTGCAAATTGAATTGCAATAGGTTTAACACCTGAAAGTTTTTTAATATCATTTAATTCATCATCTTGATTAAATGCGTTATCCATTCCAGCAGATTTTTTAAGAATTTCAAGCTTTGTTTGTAATGGTGGGATAAAATTACCAATATTGGCATCTTTATCACCACTTTCCGCACCGTCATCGACATCATGTTGAAAATCATCTGCTGATTTTTCTGTATTTTCCGGTGCTTCTAAACCACCATCTTTTTGATCTAGCATATCTGCTATGCTATGTAAAATATCACTCATTTTCATTTTTTAATTCCTATATCCAGGGACGGCCTTGAACTAACCCACCAACATTTGGGTTGTCTACTACATTGTTGCCACTATACTTTGTTGGTAAATTGTTTATTGCCAATGTATGTAATGGTCTGTAATAGTTTTTAGTATTGTCTAAACTACCTGTAATAGTTCCATCAACTGCTACAGTTTTGCCTTGACGCTTTGCTTCAGCAATTGCAAGTTTTTGTTCTTGCTTAGCTTGTTTGGTAGATAATGTTGAAATTCCGTTGGCTGCCATAAATTTTTCCTCTATTATCTATTTAGGTAAATATGGAAATGATTAATAAAACTCCTTTCAACAATTTAATACAAAATTTAAAAGATAATGGAAAGTATCGTGTTTTCAATGACATACTGCGAGAACAAGGTAAATTTCCTAATGCAATATGGTATGGCCCATATGCTATTAAGAACATTGTCAATTGGTGTTCAAATGATTATTTGGGCATGGGTCAGTCTAAAGTAGTATTAGATGCAATGAGAACAGCATTAGATATGACTGGTGCTGGGTCTGGTGGTACTAGAAATATATCTGGTACTAGCCATTACCACGTTGCACTTGAACATGAATTGGCATCATTACATAAGAAAGAAAAAGCATTGTTATTTACTTCAGCATATGTGGCAAATGAGTCATCATTGATTTCATTATCTAAGATCATTAACAATATTGAATTTATTAGTGATAGCAAAAATCATAATAGTCTAATTGTTGGTATGAGTTATAGTAGAGCACCAAAACAAATATTCAGACATAATGATTTAGAAGATTTAGAAAGTTGTTTAAAGAAAGCAGTTGAAAATGGGAATACTCCTTGTATAGTGTTTGAAAGTGTATACAGTATGGATGGTGATATTAGCCATATTAAAGAAATTTGTGATTTAGCTGATATGTATAATGCCATAACATATCTTGATGAAGTCCACTCCATAGGCGTAATAGGTCCAACTGGTGCTGGATTATTAGAAGAACTTGGATTACAAGATCGAGTTGATATTGTTAATGGAACATTAGGTAAGGCATATGGAGTTCAGGGTGGATATATTGCTGCTGATGCCATCGTAGTAGATGCAATCAGAAGTATTGCGGCTGGGTTTATATTCTCAACATCACTAAGTCCAGTAATATGTGCTGGTGCATTGGCTGCTGTGAAATATTTAAAAGATCATAATGAAATAAGAGAGAAAATTAAAGAACGTGCGAATAAATTAAGATTTCTTATGAGAGAATACAATATACCAGTGATGGATGGAAAAACCCACATTGTTCCAGTAATAATTGGTGATGCAAAGAAAGCCAAAGAGATAAGTGATATTTTGTTAAATGATTATAACATTTACGTTCAAGCCATAAATTTTCCTACAGTTGAAGTTGGTACTGAACGATTGAGGTTCGCCCCTACTCCGAACCACACCGATGGTATGATTTCCGATCTTGTTGAAACGTTGACTATCGTAATGAAAAGGTATTCGAGATAAATAAAGATGTAGTTCACGGAATTGACGTTCCCAACTACTCTAACGTCTATGGAGGACATCAGCATGTGTATTTATACAGAAATACCACCAACATATCTTTATATTAAAAAACATTCAATAACAGGTCTTAAATATTTTGGTAAAACTACAGAATCTGATCCTTATAAGTATCTAGGGTCCGGCACATATTGGAAGAAACACTATAAAAAACATGGCAAAGAATTTATAGAAACTATATGGGTATCTGATCCGTTCACTGATAAAGAATTACTGATTGAAGACTTAATAAATGCGTTAACTGCAGTATTAAGCCATAGCTTTAGCGGCGATTGTAACTAATTCTACCAATGCTGCTCTAAGTTGAGCATTATTAGCTGATTCTTCTAGTTTTTCTGTGCTAATTAGATCTGCTAAAATTTCTTTTCCTTCTTCAGCACTCAATTGACCAGATGCAACTGCTTCTGAAACTTGGACGGCATAATTAGCTCTATCGATGGCCCATTGTTGACCACTATTAATTATATCACTTAATAAACTCATTTTATTCTCCTTAAAATCTTTTTTGCACTGCGCGGGCAATGATGTCGCTTTGTTGCTCTATAATTTTCTTTTTTAAAGAGCAATACATAGGACTAACCTTACCACGGTCACTACGTTCTTTAAATTCTGCAACTGTCTTGTGTAGTTCTTCAAATAATGCTACTATATCATTTGAACCACGTGATACTGAATAGGTATTAAACCATTCAACTTGTTTATTTAAGTCATTGATTTGGCTTTTTACATTAGCACAATCAAAATACTTTGCTGACATTTCAATATCAATTATAGCTTTTGCTTCATTTCCATCCCATTTGCTTGGAATATACGCACAACCTACTAATGATATCACTGCTACTAACACTAACATTCTTTTCATTTTAATTCTCCTGGAATATCTAATATTTATCAGAGTTACTGACCCAACTCAAATTTCATTTGAGTTGCTTCTTCAACTGCAGCCATTGGTACTTCGTATTTTGGTAAATCTGCTACTGGTAATGGCGCATTTGGCATTAAATATGCTTTAACTGTTCTACTATTCTTTTCAACTATGATCTTATATAATCGAGTTGGAATTCCTAATCCATTCCCAGTTACAAAATGTCCTGGGTCATAAATTCCACCTGATATAATATAAAAATCAGTACCTGGTGTCATAGCCCATTGCCGTTCAATAGTTTCAAGTGATTTCCAAATTCCTCTATTATTATTGGCAACTTGTGGAACCATATTAGACAAATTAAAACTTTCACTCATAACAGCATCATTTTGTGTATTATTCTTAGCTGGGGACATATGTCCTCGATCATACTTGTTACCAACAGTAGCATAATCAGCTAATGTTGCAGAACATTGTGGCGCAACAGATGGATCTGGATGGAAGTTGTCTTTCCTTTTAGCTGGACCTGTCATATCATCCATAGATAGATGTTCGAACACTGCTACTGGTGCTTTGACATCACATCTATGAATCACTGCATAGTTCAAATGACAAATTTCTTGGTCACCTGGATGTGGTTGATATAATGGTGTTCCATTTACAGTTAGTTGTGGACATTGGTCATTGATTACCCCAGCGTGTACTGGTGCAACTACCATTAGTAATAGTAATAAAATATATTTCATAAAAATCCTTTGAGGTTATTGAATATTTATGTTATTTAAACAAACCACCCTATCTTTTTGTGTAATTCTATTCTATTATCATATTCTTTTATACTTCCTGGATATCGCCATCCCCATATCACGACTAGAAACATTGTAATGCCAGCATATAACACTGCTTTTTCATTATGTGTAGTAAACCACATTATTATTAGACTACTAGCCATCATTCCTACCATGAGGTATTTTGCTTTGATTGGAAATACCTTATAATGTGTCCAATTAGTAATAAATGGACCAAATAATTTATGATTATAAATCCAATTATGCATATTAGGACTGCTTTTAGAAAAGCAATATGCAGCACCCACGATAAAAATGCTAAAGGGGACCCCTGGGGTGATTACTCCGATATATGCCAATCCTAGTAAGATAAATCCTGCTATTTTCCAAAGTATATTTTTCATAATTTTAATAATTTTAATAAATAAAGATGTAGTTCACGATGCGTCAACATCTAACTACTTTAATACTTTGAAGGAGTATCAACATGAATATTTATACAAACAACGATCCTATTTTTAGATTTTATGTATACGCATATCTTCGTAAAAAAGATGGAACCCCTTACTATATTGGCAAGGGAACTGGTTATCGAGCTTTCTCAAATGACCATACTGTAAAAGTCCCAACTGATAAAAAACGAATAGTTATTATTGAATCAAATTTAAGTAGTATTGGAGCATTTGCAATTGAACGTAGAGTAATTCGATGGTATGGTAGGAAAAATAATGGAACTGGTATTTTAAGAAATCTAACTGATGGTGGTGAAGGTGCTCATGGATATAAACATACCGAAGAATATAAAATACATATGTCCAAAATATGTACAGGAAGAATAATGCCTAGAGAAGCAGTGGAAAAAACAAGACTTGCTAATACAGGCAGAAAAAATCTAAAATTATCATTAGCTATGAAAGGAAGACCATCAAAAAATAAAGGAAAATTTATGTCGGATATATATAAAGCTACTTGCTCTAATGCACAATCCAAACGGTTTTTAAATTCCGATGAAAGAAATAAATTGGCACTACACGGTAAAATTGGAAACGAAAAAACTAGAGAACAATGTAAAAAATTAATTGTAAAAGATCCAAAAGGAAATATTAATGTTTTTATATCACTACCAGATTTTGCATCAAATATAGGTGCTAAAGCACGAAATATTTATTGTCTTATTAACAAGTATGATGGGGAAATTATACAAAAAGGAAAGTTTGCTGGATATACTTTCTGGCTTAGGACACCAGAAACTGTATCAGATACGTTAAAAAATATAATGTAACCATTCCTTATGTTTAACTTCAAAACCAAATTTCTTACGTTTGTTTACTAATTCAAAATAATCAGGTTTATAAGGAGTATTATATGGGCTCTTCCATGGATAGGAATTTCCCTTTTCCGAATTACATTTTGAACATGACAGTGCACAATTATTCCAACTAGTTCTTCCACCTTTTGATGATGGGATAACGTGATCTATTGTAGCAGTTTTTAAATTAAGTGTAGTTCCGCAGTATTGACATATTCCATCATCTCTTACCAGTAAACTTGCCCGACTAAATTTTACTGTAGTTTTTGGTTTTAAATATTCACGGAGCATTAGAACAGCTGGGACATTAGTTTTCCAATTTGCAGAGCGAATGGTCCAATTGTCGTGCCACAGCACAACATCGGCTTTTTCTAAAACCATATATTTTATTGAATCCTGCCATGATATAGTGCTGAGTGGCATTATACTAACAGGCATTCCTGATGCATTTAGTAATAAACAATCCATAATCTGTAATCTTATATTTTACTTTTAAATTCAATTGATTTTGCAAAATCTTCTGCGGATTTTTCTAACGCATTTTGCCATTGTGTTTTTTGATCTTGGTCAAATACCAAATCAATGTCGCTTGAAGCTGTACACCAACTATTGGTATGATTATACGGTGGAGTTCCCGATATTTCTGAGCGCAGTTGGTCATTGGCCCATCCACACATCCCAAACATCAATCTCCATTTATTTGGAAAGTCACCATTGGCAAGTCTTGGCAGAATCTTATCTGATGAACTTAATGAAAAGTTATCATTGATTCTTAATGTATTTTTACACTCCCATTCATTTGAATGTATCAATGAAAGACTATTGGGACTAATTGGTCCACCATTATAAACAAATCCTGGTATATCAAAGTCTAGTCCTACTTTTTCACCCAACTCATTAATAGTTAGATTACTACGTTTATTAAGGACTAGACCTATACTTCCATAATTATAATGTTCAACTATCATTATAACTGTTTTATACCAAAAGTTGCCTTTGACTGATGGTGGTGCTATTATTAAATTACCTACTATATTACCTAAATTCATTAGGTATTTAACTTAGTATAATGTTATCCAAAATTTTTTAAATAACCAATACGTTTATTTGTATCAGATGTTGCATATTTTGGTCTTTCAAAATTTCTAACCCACCATTCAGTTGCCTGTTCTGGTGTCCTAAATCTAGTTGCCAAATATTGTTTACCTTCTGGTTCTGATAATGCAAAATCAATTTGATTTTTCCAATCAGTAGCCCAATCACTTCCAACGTAATTTACCATATTAGTAAATCTCTCATTATGATGTTGAAATAATCCACCACTTGTATTTTTATCACCTAATACTCCTGGTTGAAAATGTGACTCACCTTCTATATTGGCTAAAATACCTAATCTATGGTTATCATCCATTTTTGATTTTAAATATGATGATACTTCATTTTTATTTATAGACCCTGTACCACCTGACCCAATTTTAATATTTTGGTCACCTGGAAGATTACTAGCAGTATTACCACTAGTATCATTTCCACTACTAATCCCTAATGCAGAAAATGGGTTTGAATATTTAGTAGCGAGATCAGCAGCCTGTGATATAATACTCAGTGGACTTGCTAATTCTTTTAATACCTTGAATTCTTGGAATCTCATTAGTTACCTTTCCATTTTGGCAACGGGCCACCATAATCTGAGCTACGTACTTTCTTCCCTTTAATACTTTTTGGTACATCACTTCCACCAGTTTTAAACTTACGTTTTGTATCACGTTTTCTTAAACCTTGTGCTTTACAAGATGAAAGTTGACTAGCACCTAATTCTTTGTCAGTTTTTTTACTTAAGCAAACTGATTTTGGTGTTTTTCCAGCTTCATCCAATTCAAATTCTTCATCCATATTATAACATGCTTCCGGTTTGTGCCCACGTCCTGGACGACTTCCCTCACGCATTGCTCGTTTAGCTTCTACACCAAGTTTTGCTTCTTTTAAAAATTCATTTGCTCTCATGATTTAATCCTTCTAATCATATATTTATCCATTTCGTCTATCAATCCATTCATATATATTCAACCATTTACGTTTTCCAATAGTTGCTTTAAGATGTTTCAAATCTGCCTTTACATCATATCTTTCTGTAGTACCAGCTTCTACAAATTCTATAACAGCATCTTCTTGTTCTGCTATTTCAGTAGCGATGTCAAAATACGAGTGTGATAACCCAGTCCCAACATTCCAGATTCCAGATCCATTGACTTGTTTAATAAAATCAATATGTAATCTACAAACATCACCAACCCATACCCAATCGCGTTTTATGTGTTCTGCATTATTCCATACTTTTATAGTTCCAGTTGACTTTGCTTCTTCTCTCCATTTATACATAATATCTGCACGACTTCCCTTGGTATACATATATTTTCCATATACATTGAAGTACCTGAATCCTTGGACATAAACACTGTGTTCTTGTTGAAAAACCCATCTATCAAATAAGTATTTTGACCAAGCATATGGGGTATGTGGATGACAAGGTGCAAATTCACTAAAATTCTTATTAGTTCCATATACATCATGTGTACTCGCATATTGCAAATGAACTTTATTTTTATTGCATTCTTGAAAAAGCCATTGACTAAACTCATAGTTTTTGTGTATAATGGTATCAACATCTTTATCACTAGTATCGGTAACCGCTCCTAAGTGGATAACCCATTTATATCGTCGTACATCAGGATAGTTATTTGGATCCCAGTTCCAGATTTCAACATCCCAGAATTCTTCTTGTGCTAACCATTCAAGCATATTTCGTCCAATGAACCCGTTGGCGCCGGTAACTAGTATTCTCATCATTTATTTATTGACATTCAACATCATTTGTAATATAATGGACATTTACTAAATTTAGATTAAATTATGAAAATAAAAATACAAAAGATGGATGGTAGACACAATGGTAATTCATATTTTACCTATATGGCGTTAATGTATCATTATAATAAATCAGAAAATATGGCTAGAGTACGTGATATCCGCCAATGGTGTTGGGAACAGTTTGGACCAAGTTGTGAATACTATGAATATGAGGAAATAGCATGTATGGGTGAAGTAAATCCTAAATGGTGTTGGCTTGGATCTGAAAGAATTTTAATAAAGGATGAAGCAGACCGTAATTGGTTTGCATTGAGGTGGGGATGAGAATACGTAAAATGCCATTTGAAAATAATAGCTTTTTATTAAGTAATAACGAAAAAGGTCTAACAACAGTAGAATGGAATAATGTAGCAGAATGGCTTCGAGAACGTAAAATGAAATTTAATATGCAAGGTGGTGTTTTAACGTTATATCGTGATATTGATTCAACAATGTTTGCATTAAGATGGTGTTCAGAATGAAAAATTTGTGTTCTGAAATCTTTTTTTAATCATATTTTGGTTCCATCTGCATTTACAAAACCATATGAAAATGTTCGGGTTGTCCAAGATTTAAATGAAAAATGGTATACGATTAGATCTAATAGACCAGAGATAAACGATTGGATTATTAACCAATCAGATGGATGGCGGTATACTGCAAACCGTAGATTTAAGGATTATTGGCAGGAAGAAAATTGCTATGATCTTAGAGAAGATGTGTACACTTGGTTTATATTAAGGTGGAAATAATGGATCCAAAATTAGCCGAAGAACGTATAAAACGTGATAAGTTTTATCAAATAATTAGAACTATTGCATCTACAGAATGTCATAAGAAATTTGCAGATTTGTCTGAATATATTGAAAAAACATATGGAATATCTATAACAATAGATGGGTATATTACTGCAAACTACATAATTGTAAATGAACAAAAGTATATGTTATTTAGGATTAAGTTTGGAATATGATATCAATACCAATTTGGAAATTTGAAGACCCAATGGAAGTAATTTGGTATATCAATAATAATTGGGGTGGCTATGGCACTCGGTGGGATTTAAAAAATTTAGTGGATCTTAGACTGACAAATGATTCAGATTTAACATTTTTACTATTAAAATTTAACGTGAAAGAACTATGATCAATAAAATAACAACAGGGCGATATCTAACATCTTATAATTTTAACTCATCCAATTTAGACCCATTAGCAGAATGTGGTCAAATGAGGTATAAAAATGGTAGAGTAGAATATAATTCTGGTACCGCGTGGTACGAATTACAAGGAGATGCTGCGGTAGATTTATCATTTGAAGCAGTACAAATATTAGAATGGGCTAAACAAAAGATGATAGAAGAGATGAATGAAAAGGATATACTTGAAAAGTATCCAGCATTATTAAATGCCAAGAACAATTACAATATGGTTAAACAAATATGTCAAGCTGAAGAAAACCTTGACAATAACAAATAACTGTAGTATACTAATAATTTAAATTCGGAGATTTTTATGGACATATTATTAGTCCTTGTATTTTTACAATTAAAACATTACCATGTGGATTTCATGAATCAATCGCAAGATGAAGTTCAGACAAAAGGCATATATGGTAATATGATTGGTGTAGGGCATAGTGTTAAACATGGTCTTTTAACTTATGCTATTTTCTTATTCATAGTTCCATTCAACCAAGCATTATTTATTGGTATAATTGATATAATTTTACATTACCATATCGATTGGATTAAAATGAATTATGGTAATCGTGATATGAATGATAAACAATTTTGGTGTCATATCGGTCTTGACCAGCTTTTTCATCATTTGTGTTATATTGGCTATCTTGCATTTTGTTTGGTGATATAAATGATAACTTTTAATTTTTTAATTTCAAATCCTTGGTCTAATACTTGGAATTTGATTTGGGGGACAAATGGGTTACTTACAACCCATAAAGCATGGGAACTTAATCTATATCGCACAGATCAAATTATTAATATCGAGTTTTGTTTAAGTATTAACTGTGACCACGCAGGGTTGAATACTAAATTAGGGTTGTTTGGTTATACTCTGGAATATACAGTTTATGATACAAGACATTGGGACTATGAAAATAATACATGGGAAGTATATGACAGAGAAGAAGAGAACCCCTAAAAAGGAACTAGTTCATTTTGATATAATCGGTCGTAAGATCAAAGTTGGTGATTTTGTAGCTGTTAGTGTCTATAATAGATTAGAAGTAGCAAAAGTTATAAAACTCAATCCAAAGATGGTTAAGATACAAATCTTAAATGCGAATACCAATACATGGTACAAAGGCGAACACAATAGATATCCAACTGATATGGCTATTTTGGATAATGAATATTTAACATTTTATTTGATAAAACACAGTGCTTAGAAAACAAGTTAAAGATTTAATAGAATATGATAGTCCTGAATACACAGAACTTCAAGAATGGTTAATAAAACATTTTGGACCAATAGATGACCACAAATTTTGGTCTACCGACTATATAACTGGCAAAGGTTGGGCAATGATTAAACGGTATCACTGGAATGATTACGGTCGTGAGACAGAATGGTATGTAGAATTTGATGCTAGGAAATTAAAACGTGCCCAAATGACATGGTTTAGATTAAAATGGATGAAGTAAAAATAAGTATCAGTTATATGCCAGACACCGTAATATTGAATCTTCGTGATCATTGTGATAGCATGTCTGGGAATGATGAAGAACTGTGGTTGGAAATTCGTAATGCTGAATTACAAAAATTTAATGCAATATATCAAGATCGTGTTCTCACATTTGAAAGTACAGCGCATTATCAATGGTTCTTAATGAGGTGGCAATGAAACCAGTAATAATATCAGAGATGCAATGGCATAATTTATTAATAGAAATGTATAAAGATTATCCAAAAAGTGTTCTAGCCATAAGAGAAAAAACTAAGAAAGTTTTGGGATTTACATCAAGGTCGCATCGTACATGGATAGAAAATCCAATGTACGATGAATTCATGAAACAATATGCTAATAAAATTGTAGATGAAACTTATATGATTCAACCATCTAGAGGGTATTATTCCAATATGATACACTTAGATTTTTATAGTGAGCCAAAGAGAACTTTTTTCTTATTAAAGTATAGTGAATTTTTGAGTTGACATTTAACCAGTTTTATTATACAATATTATTTTTAATTTTATGTGGAGAGTTATATGAAGCACGTATCCGTGGGAATGTTCAAACTACCAGGTCTATCATTTGACCGTGATGAAATGAATGATGATTTACGCGATGAAATGATTGATTGGAGTGAAAGCTCTAATTGTGGAATTTTTATGACTGATAGGTTATGGTCATTTAAAAATGAAGGCCATCGTGATTTCTTTTTATTAAGATGGTCTGAAAGAGTTCCTAAAAAAGAAGAAAAATAAGAGAATAATGAGAAATAGCCATAAATTATTAAACAAATCTGATAAATTTTCGCTATCTGAACATTCTGTAAGAAAACAAAAATATTATCAAATAGATTTAAATTTAAGACACCGGTTTTGGACAGCGGCAGATAAGATGACAGAATATGATTCTATATTGAATAGTCAAAATAGAATCAATAAGTTTGGTTGGAAATATGACAATGAAGAAGAAGCAAAAGCAAAATATACATGGGCTGTTTTAAAGTGGGACAAAGAAGAAACTAGTACCAATTATAAAAATGTCTGAAGAATTACACGATTATTATGGTGTACTGCTATCTAGTTGTAATAGTACACGATGGGACCAAGTTACCTGGTGTACTGAACAATTTAAAGTTGATACCAACCGATGGTTTCAGTTTCAAAACTATATCTACTTTAGAAATGAATCAGATTTTACTTGGTATTTGTTAAAGTGGGGATAATACATGGATAATTTTAAGATATTTAACGACTCCGTGTATGAAAGAAAAATATTTCATAGAGTGGTAATATATATGACATCACCGACACAGAATGAAATATTAGATATTTGGCTAAATTCTGAAGAAGGACAATGGGTTAGTAATCATTGTATACATATAGAGGTAGTTAAACATTACCATCCATATACCCTTGGATACGAATATTATATAACAGCTTATATTAAACCATCAGATTACACATTCTACACAATCAAGTTTTCTACTTGACATCTATTCCTGTAATTGTTATAATAGAACTTTAACGATTACAGGAACCATCAATGACTACTTATTTTATCAAAAAAGGCAGAAAATATATTCCTGCACGTGAATATGACAATGAATTTAACGATTCTTGGCCAGAAGGCACTCATCTAACAGTATGCAAACCAGGGTCTAGATCTAGACGATATAACATTGAACCAGCATTTGCACCAATGATTGCTGCTGGAAGTTATGCAGAAGACCGCATTGCTGCTATTATTGTAGATAAGTTGACTTATACTCCAGAAATACCACCATATACACAAGAACAAAAAGAAGCATGGGACCGTATGAGAGAAGTCTATGGGGAAGACTTGTGTAGATTGAAAACTTCTACTATAATGGAAGCTGTGAGAGCTGGTGTTTCAGAAATGATTAAAGAAGCTGAAGAAATATTAGAGAACCCAGCTTTACAACAAAGTTATGACAATTTTTTATTATTAAGTAAACTAACAAGAGGAAAATAATATGATGATTTTATTAGTAATTGGTGCATTTTTGTTTGGCATGTTTATTGGTGGATTTTTATGGAATAAAATAATAATGCGTGCTTATGCACGAGATCCAAAATCAGTTATAGAGTTATTTGACAACGCTACTAGATCATATACTGTTGAAAGTGATGAGGGATATGAGTATGTAGAATTAGAAGTTGAGAAACATGGTAATCAAATTATGATGTGGTTTAAAGAATGTGGGACATTTGTATCACAAGGTGAATCAGTAGACGAAGCATTAGAGGTTGCACATGAACGTTTTCCAAAGTTTAATTTTCATTTTGAATTACCAGATGATATTGAATATACGGTAGCATAATGGATAATGTAATTCAATTACCAGGCGAACTACACAGGTGTCCGTTATATTGGATAAATTTTATTAAACATTATGTTAAACATTATAAAATTGTCAATAGTGTAGAGTTAGATACTATGTTAAATTCAGAATTTAATGCAACTATTGGTGGTAATTTGTATGATGGATTTAAAATTACATTTAAAAAACCAGAACACAAGACCTGGTTTATTTTTAAGTGGAGTTAAAATGGAACTTTATAAAGAAGAATTTGTCTGGCAGGTTAATTTATACTATGATGATAGATTGAAAATAGAATCTACATTGCAAGAAAATGTAGATTGGGCAGAAGCATTATGGGAATGGTGTGAAGAAACTTTTGGTGAACAATATGAACGATGGGTTCATGATTATCGTGAATCCTATGATTGTGATTTGTTTTGTTTCTTACGTGAAGAAGATCGTAATTGGTTTGTATTGAGGTGGTCGTGAAAGCATTTAATGAAGTTTTTATATATCTTATAGATTTAGAAAATAACGAACGTTTCTTATTAAGTGAATATATTGATTGGTGTACTGATACATTTGGTGAACATGGAATAAAATGGCATGTAGTAAATACAGAATTTGATTATCCTAGCATTAGATTTTTAACGGAGGAAGATCGTAATTGGTTTATGTTAAGGTGGTCAAATGAACAATATTAGATGCAGCACAGACTTACTTGGTCAAAAACTTTATTGTATTGAAATAAAAGTTCCATCAAATGCCAATCAGGTATACAACTGGCTGGTTGAAAGTTTTGGTGGTTTAGAGAACGGTGGATATTCTTATTATCTTAAAGACCAGGAATGGGCATTCTATCTAACAACTATTGGCACAATTCAAGTTAAATTTAGAAACGAAGCATATGCAAATTGGTTTTTATTGAGGTGGTCATGAAAACACAACCAAAACAATATGAATATCCAGACGGTACTAAATCATGGCGATTAAATGGCCGATTACACCGAGAAGATGGTCCAGCATATGAAGGTATAACTGGTCATAAAGAATGGTGGTTAAATGGCAAAAGACATAGACTGGATGGCCCTGCTGTTGAATACCCAAATGGGTATAAAGCATGGTTTTTAAATGGCAAACAATATACAGAAGAAGAATTTGTTATGGTCCAATTCATGAATGGTAATAATATTTATAGGAAATAATCATAATGTATATTGATGAAGAATTATATACATTTCATATTGTCTTAACGGATGAAGATTTTAAGAAACGTAAAGAAATGTATAAATGGTGTGAAGAACAATGGGGTAAACCACAAAACTTGAATAAATCCAGTAGTTGGATTTATACTAGCACCAATTACGGTAATGTATTTAAATTTAAAAATGAAGCAGACCGTAATTGGTTTATATTGAGGTTTTCATGAAAACAATACGAATAGTTTCATATCCAGAACTTCGAAAATTATTTAGTAATCACTTCTCTAGTAGAATTGGAAATACATCCAGAGAAGGTGGCGAGATGTTTTTACATAGTATTGGATACAAGTCGGCAAAATGGGTGCCTGGGACATATCAATATTCATTAAGTGATGCAGATTATACTTGGTTTATTTTAAGGTGGGGACATGAAAAAGATTAGAAAGAATTATATAACTGTTCCAGGGTGGTTGAACTTTTACCAAGAGACTGTTCTTAAGAGTAAGAGTTTAGTTGGATTATTACATGTTGATAGAATTGCTAGAATTGATAATATCAATAAAGAGTTAGAACCATTTCACGCAACATTAGAAAAAACATATCTTACATTTGAAAGTGAAGCGCATTATAATTGGTTTGTATTGAGGTGGTCATGAAAGAATATACGTTTCACAGATTTTCTTTTTTAGATAGAGAGTATGAATATGGGCTTATTTTTTCATTGTGTGATATCTATAGCATTAATTGGTATGATTTATATCAACCAGGTTCTGGTTGGCATGAAACCTATTTGCCACCAATTCATGACTGGTGTCATAATTTTGGAAGAGACCGTGTGCTCGTAGCAGGAACTCATTTTCATTTTAAAAATAGAGAAGATATGAATTGGTTTTTATTGAGATGGGGATGAAGTATAATTATTGGATTAAACATTGCTGTTTGTCGTCTATTGTCAAAGAACAAGCAGCGTGGATGAAATCATCATTTGGTAATCGTGGTACACGTTGGACACACAAATCTGGCGTATTTTGGTTTGAAAATGAAGAAGATCGTAATTGGTTCTTAATGAGGTGGAGTAAATGAAGATAGTAAAGTTAGATAGAAGAAATAGGGCATTTAAGCATGGATTTACCCACGCTGTAAGATTTGGTGCAGGTGAAGGAATTTCTAATTACATGAACATTAAAAATTATTTAGAAGAACGGTACCCACGTCCTACTAGGTATATTTGGTGCATGGCTAGTCATATTAAATATGCCGGTAAATGGGAAACTGTAGAGAGTAAAGGTCATTACTCTAAAAGAATTTATTGGATCTGTGTTAAGAATGAAGCTTTACTTTCAATGGCATTGTTGTCAATTGAGATGAATTAATATTTTAAGCAATAAAAAGCCCGCTAAATGCGGGCTTTCTTTTGTCTGGCTATTTACCTTCTTCACACATTATTTTTACATCCATATCGGCATTTAAATGCTTAAATTCGTCTGATAATTTCTTACCTATGGTCTGGCATTGGTTTTCAGTTTTCAAGCCTTGTATAGTGTGTAATTCAATCTGATGATGGAACTGTGCTTTAAGTGAGGTAATCAAGATCAATATAAACAACTACCAATCCTCCACACCAGATATTTCTATTTGCACTGCTGCCATTACACCGTTTACTTCTTGGTTAAACATAATACTTAATATGTTCCCAATACCACTACTACCTTCTTTAATAATTTTAAATTCCTGTACATCTGGAAATTTGTTTAATGTTTCTTGTATCTTGTTTAATTCAGTCCTGGATATTTTCATTTGTTATTCTCTTGTTTAATTTATAAATCTTATTTAATATTTCTACTACATCATCTTCATTTAAATTACCAATAACATCATCTGCTATTGATGTGGTATAGCATAACTCCCATCCGGCATCACTAAATATCAACACACCTAGTTCAAATAATCCTTCATCACCACCATATGTTGTTGGTCCTTGGATTAATGATGCGCCGTATCCATTTGGGAATTTGAAGACTGCTTGGTTATTACCAAATATAGATTTTTTTTGTATGTATTACGTATTCATTTATGTCTATCATTTCTTCACCACGCAGAAAAGCCCTCCGAAGAGGGTATAAAAATTAAATTATTTGAAATATTATAACACATTTTTTGTGCTATTACAAGAAAGAAACGACGTAAATTAGTTTTTTATATAAATAAATACATCGATTGAGAAAATCGGTTGCTTATCGCGGAACGGCAAATTCCCATAAGCATTAATCATTCTAACAATTATTTAAGGAAACAATTATGACCAACAAACTTATTTATGTCCCGTATACATATTGCATAACATTTCTAATAACCGGCCAACGTTATTACGGATGTAGGTATGCAAATAGTAGAAAAAATGTGGCAAATCCAACTGAGTTTTGGGTGACATATTTTACATCATCAAAAGAAATAAAAAATCTAATTGCTCTACATGGCAAGGAATTATTTTCTGTTCAAATACGAAAAATATTTAAAACTAGAAAAGATACAGTCGCTTGGGAACATAAGTTCTTAACAAGAATTAATGCAGCGAAAAGTCCATATTGGCTTAATAAAAATAACGGTGGTAATAAATTTCATGCTACTGAAGATTCTATTGCAAAAACTGCAATAACTAGAAAGGCTAAATGTTTGTATGAAAAAACATTAATTGCAGAAAAGAAAAAAGCTACAGAAGCAGCTAGAAGTGCAGAAGAAAACTATACAATTAAAGAAAAGCAACGACTAGCAAAAACTTCAAGAACCCCAGCAGAAAGATTATTGGTCAATGCAAAGAAAAAAGCTACAGAAGATGCAAAATCTCCAGAGGAAAAATTAGCAACGAAAGAAAAACAAAGATTAGCTAAAATTAATAGAACATCAGAAGAAAAATTGGAAACTAAACAAAAAGAATGGAAAACAAAGAATGCTAGGTCACCTGAAGAAAAACAAACTCAAATAGAAAAACAAAAAACAACACTTAAAGCAACCATCGAGGCAAAACCGTTAGAAGAAAAATTAGATATTATAGCAAAGCGCAAAGCTACATTTGATGCTAAAACACCAGAAGAAAAATTAGTAATAACACTAAAACTAAAAAATTCTCATGCTGCTAGAACTCCTGAACAGGAGAATGAACGAAAACGGAAAGAAAAACAAACAAAAAGTGGTAGGACCGCCGAACAAAAACTGCAGTCAAGATTAAAATATAAAGAAACTTATAATCGCAATCATCCAAAATAATTTTTTGATAGTACATCCAGACGGTAACCGTCTGGATGTAGTTAAACCTATTTTGAAGACATATTTATAAATGGTGTTGTCGAACCCATCATATATTGTGGTAAAACCCCGTTCCATTTTTCTACTGCTGATAATTCTACCAATTTTGGATTAGCTGATAGAGCATCACCTTTTATTTTAATAGCTTTGGCTTCCGCTTCTGCTAAAAGCAATTTTGAATTTGCTTCCCCTCTAGCGGTTTGCTCTAATTTATCGGCCTCTGCTTTCGACTGGGCAACCTCATTTTCTCTTTGTGCTGTCTTCTGTGTGGCTTCAATTTTTGCATTTATCGAAGAAATAACACTTTGTGGCAATCTTAACTCACCAATTAAATAAATCTTCTCTACAATTATACCAAGTGGTTCTGTTTGTGATATAACCCGGTGTTGGACAGCAGCTATAAAATCAGTTTTTCCTCTACCATAAATACTTTCCATTGACCTAGAAGATGCTTCTGCTACTAATGCATCACGCACCATGCTTCTCATGTATATAGAAGTAATTTCATCTATACCTTTTCTATATTTTTGAAAGATTAGAGATACCCGCTTTGGATCTATACTATAAGATATACCAATGTCGGTGTTAACAGAAAGCCCTTCTTCAGTATTAAAGGTCACACTGTCATCGTTTGGACTTCCTTCATTACTATCTTTTGTCCAAACTTGGTTCTGTGAAAATACCGGAAATGTATATAATTTTTCATTAATACCAATCCAATATCGACCGGTCCCTAACTCTTGTAGATCTACCCCTTTTTCAGAACCAAGAAGATTTACCTTAATACCAACGTATCCAGACGGAACATCACTGCAACCGGTTATTAAAAATGCAAATGCTAATACTGCTAAAATTTTCTTCATGTTTTACTCTCTGTTTTGTTAAAAATTATGATAATTCATTATATTCAAAATAACTAATTAGTCTATCTATCACTTTAATAATTTGATCTGTATTTGAAAATATAAATAATGCATCATGTTTAATTTTATGTAAATCAATTATTATATCTGTTATTTGATAGTTGTTATATAAATCGGTAGATGGAATTGAAAACTTATGAGAAATATCTTTGTAATATTTAAATAATTTATATACCGGTTTTGCAATTTCTGGGTTCTTCAATATGTCCCAATTTATTAATTCTGGCTTAAGTATTATTTCCTTTAATTTCATCTAAAAATTCCTTATGGTATCTCTCTGATTTTTGAATTAACTTATCTATAGTGTCTGAAAAATTGTCAATTGTTATATCAGAATTGATTTCAACCATGTTCATTGAATTATTGATTTTTTCTACAACATCTTGATTTCTAGACCACCATTCGTGGACTTCTTTGTCAATTTCTGCTTTTTCTTTGGGTGTACACATTACACAATCTCTATTTTGTTAAAATAACTGTTTACTAAATTTTTAAACTCATGTGTTCTATCAGTATAATCTTCATATTCAATAGGCTCAAACCCAAGGCTTTCATTCTTGATTTTTTCTTCTGTATCGTATGCTTCTTTAAATTCTGGATTGAAACATTTGTATACTTTATCGCCTTCAACAACACAAAACTCAACTACATATACAATTCTAGTTTCTGTATCAAAAATCATATTTAATTCGAAGACATAGCTTGTAAAGTTTATTGCGGCATATGTATATTGATATGCTTTTGGTCCAAAACAAGACCACATAAATTTAGATCCATCACCAATTTTGTAATCAATGGTGTCTAAATATTGTTCTATCGTAAAGTCCATTATTGTTCCTTATCGAATGTTAAACCAATCCATTTACCCAATAGCCATCCTTGTGGAATCAATAAAATTAAATCAACAAAACCAGTTATTACAGTAGTATCAGATGGTTGTGAAACCAACCAAGGTGCTATAAAGAATAGTTGTATAAAAATTACAACTATTGATAAAACTATTTTATAAAATGTGCTCATGCATGTTCCTGTGTAATTAAAGATTATATTATACTGGTTATTGTATAGTTTGTCAAGCATATTTCCAAGGTTTTCTTACAACTCTAAGAAAATTATTTGGATGCCATCGTTCAGTAATAAAGTTAAATCTGTTCTGTGAAGCAAGCCGTTGGTGCCTATTTTCAATTTTGTTAAGTTGTTCTTTGAACAGTTCCAAGTCAAACCCAAATGGTTCAAATGGTACCTCTGGGAATGGATATTCATTTAAAACTTGTTTGCTATCTAAGGTACCTGGTTCTCTTTCAAGGACTTCAACCCAATAAATATGATTGCTCATTATATTCCTTAAAATGTATCAGAAAATCTTATACCATCTTCATACATAAAATAACAAAATGCCTCATCTCTGCTATCATTTGGGATTATTAACGATTGCCATAGATCATAATTAAAATCCCATCTTATAAGTTGTGCTTCACACACTTCATGATCTGGTATTAGTATATGATACCAATCCCCATCTTTTTCCACATCAGCAAAAGTTGGTACTGTTAACGCTTCGATTTTCTTTGGCATTTTTATTCCTTCTATTTGTTATCTACAAAAATAATATTATCAAATCCTTCCTTTTCGGTTGGAATTTCTAATTGTGCTTTCATATTAGCCATTATTTCATCTGGTATATTCTTACCAGGTCGTGATGCTAATCGTCTAGCGTGTTCTTTATCTTCTGGTGTCATAAACATGACAGCAATTTTCTCATAGGTATCAGGAACTGCTTTAATTTTAAATGATCTTGTTTTAACACTGGTATTTGTTTGGTCCCATGATATGTTTTTATTATTATTAACTGCATCTTCTACCATGTCATACATATTTTTAGTGGCTGGTTTAATTTGTTCTTGAAACACCTCATTATAAGTTTTATTGTGTTGAGTTGCGTATTGTTCAATATACTTGTCTGTGCTCACAAATACAGTATTATCATGTGATAATTGCGGGAACATTTCATATAATGAATATTGGTTAAAATAGGATTTTCCACTACCTGGAATACCTACAAGCATTATGCATAATGGTTTATCATTCATATTTTTAATATTTTATAGTTTATAAGAGTATATTATATTATAATGAAGTATAAATGTCAAGAAGAAAATGATAAATAAGTGTAGATCGCGGAATTGGACTTCCCATCTACTTTAATACTATATGGAGTATCAACATGATTATTTATCTATACCAAAAAACACATAGAAAAACCGGCCTTAAATATTTAGGAATGACAACTAAACCAGACCCATACAATTATAAAGGTTCTGGAGTTAAATGGAAATTACACATCAAAAAACATGGATATGATGTTGAAACAATAATTCTCAAAGAATGTCAAAGCATGAGCGAAATTGAAGAATGGGGTTTATATTATAGTAATTTATGGAATGTAGTTGAAAGCACTGAATGGGCTAATCTTAAAGAAGAAGCTGGTCATAGTGGTAAGCATTCTATTGAAACTATTAAAAAATTATCAATTGCTAATTCTGGAAAAGTTCGCACTGCAGAATACAAACAGCATATGGCATCTGTTAAGAAAGGGCAACGTTATGGACCACAAACTGCGGAACATAAAGAAAATAATGCAGCAGTAAAACGTGGAAAACAACAACCGGCTGATGCAATTGCCCAAAGAACTAAGTCACGAGAAAATTATAAATGGTATAATAATGGACAACGTTCTTTCTTAAGCTCATCCTGTCCAGAAGAATGTGTTCCAGGACGCCTCCCATTTAATCTTAAAAAATTAAAATTATAATAAACTTATATAATTCCCTAACAGTAATTATAATTACTGTTAGGTTTTCGCATTAATCAACTCCAAAATATTTTCTTAAGTCATTTTCAGTTTTATCCAAGGCTGCATCATATCCATAATCCCAATCATCTAAGAATTCGGTATCACTTTGCTGACTTGTGATAATGGATATAACATCCATTGCAATTAATTCAGCAAAGTGTTCTAATCTAAATATATTGTTATCTGCTACTAATCCAGCTTGTTGAGCTATTTCCTTAATTTTCTCTTTCATCTTCTCTCCGTTTAAAATGATATAACTTTTATAATATTATTGGCATTGCAAATACTACATACAAATCGTAATGAATTATTGCAGCAGCCAAGCACGTTAAAATGGTATATAATATTATGTTCATTGTAATAATAATCTTATTTTGGTAAGGGTTTCATATGCACCGATACCTATTAAAAATGCAAAGGTCAATCCAACCACTACCAATGTAATGGCAATGATTGTATCTTTTATTTTTTTCATAGTTACCCCTTAATGGTAGCCTTGATTTTGTCTAAAACACCATATTGATGAGAGGCAGCTGCCTTTGAAATCATTTGTGAACGTAATTTCTTACCATTCAAAATACTGTGATGATCCAATGTAACTCTAGTTGGACTATACTTGTCTGGTTTATTAAAAAGGATCCAGTCAAAATGATTTCTATGGAAGTTCAATGCCCAAGTTACATTACCATGTTTATATGGTACATCAACTAATAAATGGCCTTTGTCCGAAAATTTAACTCTAGTTTTGATTTTCATATTATTCTCTGTTTAAATTAAAAATTCTATTATAACAGGTTGTTAACAACCTGTCAATTGATTATCTGCTTCAGATGGTTCTATTCTATCAATATATTCACGCAGAATGCTTTCTATTAATTTATTCAATGTGATATCACGTTCGTGAGCTAACAACATTAGTTGAAATAGTATTTCATCTGGTAAATCTATTGTAATTGTAGACATATTACCTTCTGACACTTGCTTCCCCTTCATACATTGCTATTGCAGAAATCACTATTGCCAACAAAATTAAAATTATTGCATGTGGTAATGTTAACCAAAATCCACTTAGGAACCCAAAGGCACCACATAAAATTAGTCTTAGTACTGTGTATATATTAAAATTCATATTTTTCAATTCCTTCATTTAATTTAAAATAATCGTGTGTTTTACTATAATCTGAATCATATGAACACATTCCACATATCGGACAATATGGTAATTCATCATCACTCCATGCAACAGTTTTGTAGATGTAGTCGCTGAAGGATTTCCATTTTTCATTTCGTTTACAAATTTTCATTTTGTTTTCTATTTCAAATAATGATTTATATCATCAAATTTATTCAATGCCAAATCATAACTTAATTGGTATAAAATATTCTTAATTATATTAAAAACTTCATCATCAGTTTTAATTATTGGTAGATGGTGATATCTATGTAATCCTTTGACAAATCTACTAATTGTTAATTCGTCTTGTGCTACATCAGTAAACATCCAAGTATAATAATCATGTTGAGTTGGTTTTTTATTGTTTTTCATTTTCAATCGTTGAATTTGAAATAACCAATTGTTTATATCACCTAAATGTTTTTCATAATTAACTGGATCCTCCCATTTTAAAGCTTTAACTAAGTGTTCAACAATTGGATCAGCAATTGATGTAATCCTCGCTTCAACATCTTTCCTATCAAATGCCATTTCAAAAATATATGACTTTGAGAGTTTGTCTGCAATTATTTCAAATATTTTCATGAGCTATACCCTTCAATATATCCTTCAACATATGTTACAACTGAAATTAGCATAAGGATTCCAAGTGCAGCAAGAAATAGTTTTAAGTCAATATCATGTAATATCATTCCAAATATTAAGTATAAAAACATCTAAACATAAATAATGCGGTCATAATATCACCAATGCTAATGGATGGCCAGTAAATACTAGTAGTAATACAACTAACCATCCCCAAGAATTATCGTTGTTCATTAACTTAGAATGCATCAAAGAAATTATGTTTCGCATAAGTTTTTTTAGTCAAGATTAAAACATTACCGTTGTTATTTTTAAATGTAAAAGTACCAGCGGTTGCATCAACATTAATTAAATCATTATGTTCAAACTGTTCATAATTATCCCAGAATTCATCACCATCTTCGTCAACTCTAAGATATTCAATGCTTTTACGAGAAGACAATGGATTGCCCTGCCAGCCATTAGAGTAGAATTCTTTTTGTTCCAACCATCTACCATTTAATGACATAGCACAAGTAAATGACATTTTATTACTGTACTCTGGTTTAGCATTTAATAATTGCAATGCCTCTTGTGGACTTTCATCATATCGATTCATATCTTCCACAATTCCTTGAAGCATATCAAAGTTAAATTGCTCGTAAAGTGTTGATACTTTACATAAAGTTTCGATATGTGTTTTATTCTCTAACTTATCTTCACAGTATTCTTTAATGAATTCCACAGATAGACCTTTAAATTCAATAGAATAAAAAATACGACCTGGACGATTACGCATATTGCTATCAATACGCCACTGATCATTACAAGTTAGCACAAACAATTTCTTAGATGGGAATGTACCATCTAATAGTGTAAGAACTGCTTCTTGTTGTTGTGAATCATATACTTTTTCAAACTCATCAAACAATATAACACATGGTTGTTGGATGCTTTGAATTAGGTTATTAAATCCATCACCATGCCAAGGTGCATTGATAATAATAGTTGGAATATTATTCTCAGCTGCTTTGCTAGAAAGGCATTTAGCTAATAGACTTTTACCAGATCCTTTTTCACCAGTTAATAGAACACCAGTTGCATTTTCTCTTTTTACGAAAGTATTAAAGATACGTTCACTATATTTGGTATTATCACCATAGCGTTTATTAGGTAATGTAAATGAATCAACTGTTTGAAAAAAGAAGTTATCATACATATCTTTACCAATTGTATAATTACCAACTGGTAATTCATTACGAATGTCTAAAGATGCTTCTGAACTAGGTTTAAAGATGTCGCCTTGCTTAATATAATATGTCATTTTAATCTCTATTGTTTAATTTTGATAAAGTGTTGCTGTTTGTGGATATGGTTCACCTTTATTGGCATCGAATATTACTTCATTGCCATCTACTTGGTATACCACATACATTTTTCTTTCAGTAGTATGAGACACCTGATTTTTTGGTCCATGGTGTTCTTCATCCCATACTTCTGGTTCAAATCTAACCAAATGCCCAATAACTGGATTGTTTTTATATACTCTAATTTCACCAGAATTCCAACTAACTATAGCAGTAATTATAACCCAAATACTTATTGAAATCCATGCGAAATCATCTTTTCTATATACCGCTAATATCACAAAAGCTACACCTATTGTAACATAAAACCCGACATGGTTATTAAGAGTATCATAAGATGCTAATGGTGTTGTTGTATAAGTCATTATGATATTTCCTATGGTAAGTATTTTTTAAAAATCTTTTTAACTCTGCGTTCGACAACAGCTTGTTTACCATCATCGGGATTATATGGCAAATGTCTCCATCTCTTATTTGACCATTTTTGGGCATACCATCTTGCGGCGTGATGTGCAGTTTTGAATTCTTTTGAATCGGTTACATCAGCTATAAAATTTCCTTTACTTGAATGTAAAGGAATAGTATATGAAATTTTAATATATTTGACATATTCTATTTTATGTGAACTCATTGAGTTGCTCCTAGTTGTTTTAAATTATGTGTATATTATACTATCGGTCTTACCTTTTGTCAACCCCTTATTCTTCGATATATTCAAGCCCTTGAATAATTTTTACAACAACATCATATCTCCCACCCTCGTAACGATCATATGTGTTTTTATTAAAAGCCTTTTCCATGGCAAGTTCTTTAGACATTGGTCCTTCAACATATTCTAAGTGGGCGTATTGTTCGTCCGGTGTTACAACAAGGTAATATTCTCTCATATACATTTTAAATTCCTCAATAGTTTAGTTTATGTGTGTAGTATACTACCATTATTTCGGTTTGTCAACCTTTTTAATTCTTCTAATTCAGCAGCATCAATAGGATATGCTGTTTCCCAATCTCCCCATGATTCAACTTCACCGTGTAGGTTCCAATTAAATCTCATTTTCCAATCTTCTAGTTCTTCAATTCTTTCATCTTTTTCTTTGTTTGTCATCGTATACATACCATCCAGAATCTTTTCTCATTTCGTGTTGAGCTCTTAAATTATTTTCACGCCATTGTTTTACTGAACGTTGTTCTATGTTTTCAGTATCTTTGCGTTTAAACGAATCAATTAGTCCAATTATAAGCATTGCAACAATACATAATACTGGACCAATAAACATTACAAATAAGAAAAACCAATTACATAATGATGTTGTCATATTAATTCCTAAATTTCTTAAAAATGAGTTTGGTTATTCATATTCAATTTTTACGCATATCTTATCACGAAATGAACGCCAAAGTAAAGTAATCTTAGATGGTGATTTTGTTAGTGCCCGATGGTTCCATCTATACTCCATATACAATCCAAAAGATCCAAATAATAGAACAATTCCATTAAATAACAAACCCATAACCATAATCACACTAGATATGTCTGTTGATGGTCGAAATCCAATAGATGGATCTATAAAATAGCAAATTGTATGATAAATTGAAAATATCATACACCCTACAGCAAAGGACATAATACTAAAACTTGCAATTCCAGTAATAAGGCTGTTTATAAAATCACATGTATTTCCGTACATTCCAACAGATGGATCTCCAAATTCTGCAATTTTATATATCAGTGAATTTCTTTTAATTTTCATGTGTTATCCTTTTAAGTAGAGAAGATCATCATATTTTATAGGTAAATCCCAAATATTAGGTTCATTAGATAATACCTCACCCAGAATATATACAGGTAATGTTTCACCGTCCGCGTGTATGCTATGAACTCTAACAACAGGTTCTGGTTCAGGTTGGTCAAGTAGTTTTTCTACTTCTATGCTTAAATCCATATTTAACAAACCTGAATCCATAATTTTTCTTAATAGTTCTCGTTCTGCACTCATCTCATTTAATATCGTGATGTTTTTCAGCAAATCTAACTCCATATTCGAACATTAAACAGCCATATACACCAGTTCTTTCAAAATTTGCCAAATGTGGCGTATTTTTAAGAATTTCACGATCACTCAAAGGCTCTTGTTTTGGTGTTTGTGGTGATGAATAGAGTGGTGTAATATTAAAAGCCGTTTGTAAATGACTATGCTCTGGATCTGTAGTTAATAGATTAATACGGGTTCGGCCATGTTCATCATCCCAATCATACATCCAAGCAACCGGTTCTTGTACCAATTGTGTTGGTCGTTCTATAATAATATCATTCATTTTGTTATTCTTTTATCAATTTAATTAATGGAGTTATATTTCTTCTATATTCATTTTCTGGTGGTTTATCTGTATCAGCACATTCAACCCATCCATCACTGGTAAGTTCTTCCCACCACCAGGCAGCTATTTCTTTTTTTGGTTTATTAAGACGCCAGTCAGAAACTGCTTGTATAAATTCTAAATCTTGGTTGTTCATTATACACCAATTATGTTTCTAAGTCCATCTGCAATTTGTTGAACAGCATCATTGTACCCTTGATCTATTCCTTTTATATAAGCAATTTCCTCACGTTGTTCTACTGTTAGGTCAGGTGTGATGCCATCGTGTAAGGAAAAAGAATTATATTGTGATACTTCATGAATACATTTTTTGATGGTTGCTCTTATAATATGTTCATATACAACATCTAAATTGCCATTGCTATCGGCATGATACATTTTAGCTTGTTGCATTATATCGTTAATTAGTTCGTTCACGTGTTATATCCTTTCCGTATTTTAATATCAAATCATGTAAAATCGTTAATTCATCAATGCTACTATTTGGCAATGTTGTATCAATCTCACCCTTAAAATTTATAATAGGTAATCTTGTTTTTGGATCAATTGTTGCCCAATACTGTATCGATGGTCTGTTAACACCTGCTGTTTTATTCTTTATCTCACGTTGTATTTTCTTTATTAATTTGTCTAACTCTGGAACTCTTTTATTATAGTATTCTGATGAATTATCTTCCGGCATTTTGGCTCCTATTTCCATACCCACAATAAACTCAACATTCCAACTATAGTTAACAATACCTTAAGTATTCCAAAAATAATTGATTCATAACTAACAAATGTTTTAATTGAAATAAATGGTGACATTTGAAGCATTAATATTACTATTGAATATAGAAATAGCACACAAATCGCCACATATAACAAATTACCAATCATGTTGCTCATTATTTGACTCCAAAATGATGCATAATCATAATACCACAATCCATAACACCATCATTATAATTTAATTCGCCATAGTCATCACCAGCTATAAGATTATCCTTACAGATTTGATAACATTCTTTTACAATCAACTCAGCAAATTTTTGCATATTATATTCCATATCGCCATCTCTGTCAACAATACTAATATAACATTGTTTCTTCAAGTTTTCAATGTTTTCGTTCATACTTCCTCACACAATATTGTTGATTTTACTACTATTAACGCAGGATTAGGATTAAGTTTTTTCTTACCATCGACAGCAGCTTCAACTGACTGAAACGGCCCAGCAACTATACGGTTTTCGTATGCTATATAATACGCTTTATACTCATTCATCTTCATCCTTCTTTATTTTCGTAAACTAAATATGTTTAGGTATTTTTTCATTTCATTTTAGATCTTTTATTATTTTCATCATCCATAAAATTCCTACGACTAGTACTAGACCAAAAATAAATATCAATTGACCTGATAAATGATTTTCTGGATTATTACTATAATCTAGCATTGTAAAGTAGATTGGTGTCATATCGATCATCTTATTATATCACACAACGATTTGGCTTCTGTTGATGAAATATTTTTTTCTATGGCGAATTTAACACATTCATATTTTGTATGATTATGATATACAATTGCACCGAACACGCTTCCAAACACAATTAAAACAATACCACTCACTAGTAAAACTAATTCTTTATTCATTCTTTATTCTCTATTCTCTAATAGTTTCTTTAATTTAATTCATTATATTCCAAATAGCTAATTATTCTATCAATAAGTTTAATTACTTGGTCTTTTGTAGTAAATATTTCTAATAATTCTTTTTTATAACTGTTATAGTCAATTATGAGATCAGTTATTTTATATTCATCAAAGATTTCAGTTGCTTGTATTGAAAAATTTTTAGTATTATGCAAAAATATTTCATACAGTTCATACATTTGATTAACTAATTGTTCGTTCTTCAAAATCTCCCAAGTTTTTTTATGTTGATGTATTACTACTTCACTTATTTTCATACTTACTATCAGCAAAATATTGCATTGTTTTTTCAGTCAGTGCAGTACATCTATCAATCAATGATTGCATAGTTTCTTCTGTAATTTCTTTATTATTTTCTAAAATTGGATTGTTTGAACTTAATCTGCTAACTTCATTTGGAGTATTTTTATACCCATGATTAACATTATTATCTATTCTTGTTTTAGTCATTCTTTATCCTTTAATAATTTTTAACTATTATCATAAATCTAAATTGGATGTTCATCCATAGTAAGTTGTCCAGTAGCTTTATCATATACCTCTATAACAAATTTTCGTTCAAGTTCATAAGTACGTATTATTAACATATGGAATAAAAATCCACCAATAAAAACTCCAACCAAAAATGTACCAATTACTAATAAATCGTCATATTAGTTTCCTCTTGTTGGTTTACTTAATAATAAAAAATTGTTCATAAATATAATTTCTGATAATTTGGACGTCCATCCAATGTTTGTGCCATTGGTAATGTCCCACCCAATTCAATAATCTGTTGACGCAACTCTGTTATTTCAGTTAAAGCTGCTAAAAATAAGGTATCGTGTGGAGGACCGTAGTTTAATGCATTTTCGATTGCAAGAACGATATCTCTATCTCTAATTGTCTTTATGATTTCTGTTTGTTCTGCTTTTTTCATTCTTTATCCTCCAATAGTTTCGTTAACCGTTTAACTTCACGTTTAAGATTGCCGACTTCGTATGATGTCCAGCCGATTTCTTCAGCTTCTTTACGCATTATAGCAAGATAATCGTGATCTGTCAAGCTCAAATCTATTTCTGGATATAACATAAATTTATTATCATCCCAATCAAACCCTTTATTAGCTTGTTTGACATTTGCACATGGTGTACCACCGATTGCTTTTGCCGTTTGAATTGGAATGCAAACTCTAATTTCAGCTGGATCTTGATGTCTTTGCTCACAAAGAATCATCTGCCGTTCTATAATATCATAAAGTTGTTTAAGATTCATATCACCAACTGTTTTTTCCGCGTTCTTCTATTCTACTACATTTAGAGCATTTATAAATATAGTATAATCCGTTAGGTCTACCATCAATAGATTTTGCGCCAGTGCTACTGAGTTCCCAGTTGTGCCAGCATCCGTGCCATAAGAATTGTAAAATTTTAATCATTATCGTTTTCGTTATGTTGTTCAATTATAGTCATTTTTCAGATTTTCTTTAATCTTTTCGTGAATTTTTCATTATCTCCATGCAGTTTTCAAGTTGAATTTTTAATTCTGCATTACGTTTTTCTACATTTTCAGGTAGCATGTATTCTTTATATTCATCACTTCGTTCTAAATTTTGATCTACCATTTTACATGGACAATATGGTTCGTTATACATCGGACCCAGACATGCACACATTTTATTAATCATTTTAATCCTATTTTACTGTATTTTTATGACCACAAGGAGGACAACTAATAAATCTTATAGTATCTACGCCACCAGTATAGTCGCTTTCTTTTCGCGTTTGTATATCTGCTGGAACGTATTCTAACATAGCTCCACAATTTTTACAAACTGTTTGTTTAACAACACTAGGATGTGGTTCTGTTGAAATTACTTTTACCATTATCTTATTCCAAAATGTTGTTTAATCCTGTCCATGACCTGCATCACAAGACACTGGTCGCGTTCTGACCAACCAGCACAATCATCTTTTGCTTCTGCTACACATTCATTTACAATCAACTCAGCAAATTTCTGGTCATACCAATCTCTTTTTAATATACCTTTAGGAGCATCATTATAGGATACATATGCCCAAGATTCTAATGCAATTTCTTTAATTCTTTCATTCATTCGTTTACTCCAAAGTGTTCTTTAATCTGTGTTGCACACTGACTTGCAGTTTCACTTGTATCATGTTCTACAAAATCAAACCTATATGCATCATATTGTAGACTAGCTTGATCCTCACAAATTTTCATACATTGTTTTACAATCATCTCGGCAAACCTTTCATAACGAGCATTTTCTGCTCTATAGTCCCAATCCCATTCCATTTCATCAGGAACTGGAAAGAAACCAGACTGTTCAGCAAGTTCTCTAATTTTCTCGTTCATTCTTCGACTCCAAAATGTTTTATTGATAGCTCAATAATACGATCAGCAGAATCAGCCCAACCCTTTTCATACTCATCCATATCTTCATAGTCTTGCTCATCGTTTACTGTTGATTTACAAATTGTAATGAATTCTTTAACAATCATCTCGGCAAATAGTATCTCATCAAATTCATGATGTTTACCAGTATAACAATCAAATGCCAGTTCTCTTATCATTTTTACGTTCATAGTAAACTCGTTGTGTTATAAGTGGCTTGATCAATCCAAGATTGTGTAGATCTGTTTTCAGCTAACATATCTTCAAGTTGTTTAATTTGTTTATCTTTCATTTCCAATAATATCTTAGCAGCCTCAAGACGTGCTTCAATTGTATATGTTTCATCATCTAATAGTGTGTTCATTCGTTATCCCATTCTACTTCGCAACCACCTGTAATTTCTGCACAGGCATCGTCAAAATCTTCTATTGACATTGGTTCATACCCATAACGAGCTACCATTTGATTAGCAATATCAAATGCTTTACTCCTAGTTCCACTAGACATTCTCCACATCACTTTTGCAAAATCCGTATAACCATTTTCAAAAAGCATTTTACATATTTTCGTAATTCTAGTATCTAAATCTGGATATCTTTCTTCAAGTTTCATATTATCGTTTAGTAAGATTAGATTATAGCAATGGTTTCAATAATTGTCAAATCTTATTTCACTACCTTTACACGATGCCCTAACAATGCTTCTATTTCAGCTATGGTTAGTTCTTTGGCTGGTTGTGTGGCTTCTAAAAATTCTTCTTCGGTAGCTTGTTGGCCATTGTTTTGTCATTGTTTTATTCCTCAGTTGTTTTGTCATTGTTTTATTCCTCAGTTGTTTAATAAGATGGTTAAACTTGTTCGACACCATGTGCGGTTTCCCATACACGACCACGCTCGCCTCTAAAATGGCCAGCACTAGCAACGTTCTCTGCTAAGATACGACGATGTGGATATAACTCACGTTCAACCCGATAACTACCACGAGCAGATGTCCATTTTTGCCATACTACACAAACACTCTCACCTGGTAATGCACAATTTTCTTTAGGTACATGTCTTTCATGTGCAGAAAGCATACCGCTACCTGGAAAGAAAATCTTATAACTTTTTGCATTTTCTTTCAAAAGTGTTCCGTAATGCCACTCATATTCCCATAAAAAATATATTTTAGTATTCATTGTCTACCCTCTTTGTTAGTATGTGTATATTATACTATCGGTTTTATCAAATGTCAAACTTTCGCATTTATTATTTTATTAAACTTTTTTTCGGTGTATTCTTTATCATTTAACCACCATTCTTTAGAACCATCTTCCCATATAATAGCAGGTCCATCTTCTCGATGTAAATCGCCATTTACCCACCACTGTTTTTCACCATTATACCACAATATAGCTGGACCATCTAGTCGATGTTTTTGGCCATTTAAATACCATTCTTCACCATACCATTCACCATTACCATAAACCCATTCTATAGCAGGGCCATCTTCTCTGTGGTATTTGCCATCTACAGAATACATAGTTCTAGTAATGTTTCCTGGTATACATGAAAATGGTTTATCTGTTTCTATTAGGTATACTTTATCCATTATTTTACTACCTTAACACGATGTCCAAGTAATGTTTCAATTTCAGCAATAGTTAGTTCTTTAGCTGGTTGAGTCGATTTGAGGAATTCTTCTTCGGTATATTCTTTGTCATTTAAAAACCATCTTTTACGACCATTAGCCCATTCAGTAGCAGGGCCATCTTCTCGATGTAATTGGTCATTTAAATACCATTCCGTTCTATCATCACAAACTTTTACTTTATATTCTATCATTTTACTACCTACTTGCTGCTAGATAAGTAGCAACTACGCATAATTAAATAGTGTTCTACAACTAAGTACATAATAGCAGCAAATCCAATTAAAATTATAATTGAATCAACAAATACAAAGAATGAGATAACCATTACTGCTAATACAACATCAAACATACCAACATATAACTTTTTCATTTAACCACCTATAAATGTAAATATAGCACCCATACCCAATACAAACAGTATAGCAGATAATACTGTTATAATAGTTTGTTGTTTTGCTAATTGATTTTCATATTCTGCCCTAATCTTATCATCACTAGTACAAGTTGATGCCCAATATCTTTCAGAACTTTTATTAGCATCTAGTAATGCTAACGAATATGATTCATACGTTACCCAATGTCCGTCATTTGCCTCAACCATATCTGGGTATCCGTGTGCACCATTATATCTTTTCATTTTTAATCCTTATATGAGTTTCTAATTTCGTTAAACATATTTTTTAGCGTTGGATAGAAGAACCAAATAGTTCCTGCTAATATCAAAGTTCCAATTACATCACCAATTATATCAATTACACCGATAACCATTTATATTTCCTAAGTTTGTTATTGAGATTATATTATAGTATATTTTTTTGAGACTGTCAACTACTAAATACATATATGAAAATTTTTGAAATTGATTACGCACATTCTGCATTAGATTTAACCATGCCAGATGACCAAATTCTATTACATAGCAAAAAGATTGGTACCATTGATGGTGAAGATGTTCACAAGTTCATATCAGGTGAAGCTACATTATACTTCTTTAGTAAAGGAGATAAAATCACAGTTTACATTTTAATGTCTGGTGATTTTTTACATGGAATGCGTAATCGGGCTAATATAGTTGGTGGAATTACTGCACTAATTGCATTTATTACTGGGGTATTAGGTAAAAAAGTAATATTTTCATCAAATGAGCAATTGACCAGTGAAGGATTACAGTGGCTATTACGATTTTTACAACGTAATTCTAAAAGATTTACTGTGGTGGATCAAAATGGAGATTATCCAGATATAGACAAAATTAGAGCAGAATGGATATATGCTAGTAGCGATGCTGGTCATGCTGGACCAACATCTATTACTATTATGGAATCCAATGAAACTTATTTAAAAGAACACCAGAATACATTAATGCCTATGATTTTATATATTGGTAATCCAAATTTCTATTAATCAACTTAAATAATCATCTGGATTGAAATCATATTCAACACCATCTAATGATTTTTCTGGCTTACCTAACTTGTAATCCCATCCACCACCACCGAGTGCTTGCCAATTCTCATACATTTGAGCAGCATCTTTACATGATTGTGATTGACCGATACTACCAATAGTAGCATAACAAGTTGAACATATATAACTACACCCACTATCATAATCAAAGTATGCAGTTCCACCACATGGTAGCATTAGTTTATTCATTAGTTTTTTCCCATTGTTCAATTAATTCCTCATGCTCAAAGTGATCACGAAGATTTGTCAATGTTTTACCCAACCAATTTGTGCCTGGCCATTCACTTTCAGGTGTTTTACTGGCAGCTTTCTCATCTAATCCTATCCCCCATACCCGATCAAATGGTGATGCTTCAACTAATAGTGCAGGAGCAGTATTCATTAGCATATCATATAATCGTTTGTTTTGGTCAAATTTGGCATGATTACCACGGAATACATATTGAAGACAATGTTCATTCCATTTTGACATTTCAAAGTTCTTTACTTTTCTTCCTAATTCTTTCTGTTTCTTAGGATCATTGCATTTTAAAATTTGTTTAGCAATGTCGGTATCTTCAAAAAGCATGGCCCTTTGATACATCATGAACTGCTCAGCAGTATTAAATGTAATTCCATCTAAAGTAAAGTTAGATTTGTACCATTGGCTGAAAACTCCGCCCCAAAAAAATACGTATTTTTCTTTATTCATAATATTCCTTATATTTTAATTATTCTGTATTATACAGTGTTTTGTATTATATGTCAATACCACTCCACCGTAACACAAACCATTCAGCGTGTTCTAATTTTGTAAACCTTACACCACCCCTTTGTTTAGTCCATTTTGCTGGATTATGTACTGCTTGATGAACTGAGTTATTAAATGCTTCACCAAAAGTATCTTCACACCATTCATAAATTTCCCCTAAATGAGGATACAACCAATCAAATTGAATACTATAAGTAAATACATATCCTGGTTTTTCAATGATCATACATTTCCTCTGCTGATATTTTGATAATAAACCATGTTTTATGTTCTGGTTTATCAAACATTATATAACCCCAAAATTTACGACTTGATGCCTTAGTATGTTCATAGTATTTTCCTTTAAAATGTTTCTTAATTTCTCGTTTCCATTGTTGTCTATGATTTCCGTTAGAATACATAATTTCATCAGTAGGATCAAGGTAATTAAGATATGTTCTTAATCTTTCCCACATTTCTTCATTTAAATATAATTCACAATCATTCATAAGTATAAGCTAAACCAAGTTATATATTTCTCATCTTCTAATGTTAGACGTAAAGTTCGATTAGATTGCCATGTTCGTTTTACAATAGTATACTTGTCATATAAGTACTGGTCAAGCTCACTCATTTCCCAATTTACTTTCTCACAGACTTCTTTCCAAAACTTTTTAGTTTGTTCTGAATTTAATATTATATTATATGTCATTACCAGACCATCGTAAAACAAACCAGGTAGCATGTTCTTTATGTTTGAATCGTATGCCATTCAATTGTTTAATCCAGATACCTTCTGTTGCGTATGCGGTGCCAAACGTTTCTGTGCACCAATTATACATTTCTTCCCATTGTGTCAGAGCACAGTTGGTTCTAAATCTAATAATATATGGGTAAGGATTGTTATCAAGTTTCTCTATTTTCATGTCCACCTCATTACAAACCAAACACGGTCTGCTTCGTTCTTAAATCTAAAACCATTACTAAAAATTGGTTCCAACCATCTTGCAGTTGTATCTAACCCTCTGCCAGCTTTAGATGGTATTCCAAATTGGTCTATACACCATTGTCTGATAACAATATAATCGTTATCTTCGATCTCACGCATTTCTGCTAAGAAAGGGAAGTATGAACCATTAATAACCTTAGTCTTTATTATCATAATCAATAACCTTTATTATTTCTTTATCAGTAGCCCATGAAAAATAAGATATATCATACGCTTTTATTTCTGCAAAAGTATATTCTTGGTATTTTCCGTATGGCATTGCATTAGAACTTAAATATTCATCATACTCGTTTTCTATATCTTTACGTGTTTTACCATAGAAATGGCTTTTAGGTATTTCACCACGAATAAATTCATATGGGTTCACCATAACTAATTCTTTTACCGGCTTACCAAACCAGAAGTCACCAAACTTTTGGTCTACTCTTATCCATTTTGCATTGTTCTCTGGTGTACCAGAATAGGTATTATAAAATGAATAAACATCACTTTGTGGTGAAAATGTAGTTAAAATCAATGGTCTACAATAATCAGTTGGTGTAGTATATCATCTTCTTCTAGAATTTGAACTATTTTCATTAAACCCTCTACTTAAACTTCTTATATTTTCTTAAATTACAATGTCTACAAGTTTTTTCTTGAATTGTCTCAAATATAGTTTGATATCCGGCAACTGCTCGTGTGTGTGGGTCGTTCCATTTACTCCAACTATGTATACCAACGTAGCATAATGAACTAGTAATTAATAATGGTTTATTAGCTAATATATTAAATGTATTTTCTTTTTCGTTCATGACCACCTCACAAGAAAGAGGGATATATATTTTTCATCTTCAAAAGTTAGTTCTAACGTTCTATGGGTTGTCCATCTACGTTTAGTGATATTATATGTGTCATAAATGTATTTGTCAATAGAGTGTATAGTTACTTGTTTGTTAAAAACAATGTCACTCCAGAAAATTCTAGTTTGTTTTTGGTTTAATGTTATAGTATTCATATTCTTTATTATATGTTAATTACTAATATTTGTCAAGACCAATAAATACACTATCGGAGAAATATTAATGAAGATAATTGAAATACTAAGTGAATCATTTGATTCAACTGTTCCATATAAATGGATTGTTAATGATAATAAATCAGCAGTAGCGGAATTTGTAATAGTTCAACCTGGCAGATTCTTTTCAAAGAAACTTAAATATGGTTTTGATGCATTTAATTATGGTGAATCGTGGAAGATTGCATTTTATCAAATAGTAAAAGGTAAAAAGGTTTATAGCAAAACTGGTACTGGTAGTGAAAAATCTGTATTCTCAACTGTTGTATCTATAATGAAAGATTTTTTAAATACACATGAAGTCAACAGTGTTATTTTTTCTGCCGAAGATTCAAATAGACAATCGTTATATAGCAGATTAGCCAAAATATTATTACCAACTTGGAAAATGCATCATGATGTGACTGGTAATCTTGCTTTTTATAAAGTATCAAAACATTAATGCAAGTTTAATAAGAACCAAGTTTTGGCTTGTTCAGTTTCAAATGTTAGTTCTAATTCATTAAATGCTACAAATCGTTCACCGGTAATCTTGAACTTCTTTTTAAAAATATAGGTAGCATTTAATCTGGCAAATCCATTATATGAATTGATATCTCTATATCTAAACTTATCATATTTTTCTAAATCAACTACGGCAGTATTCAAGTCCATCGTAAAACAAACCATGTAGCGTGTTCTTCTTTTTGGAAATAGAAGCACGCAATTTTATCAACCGAATTCTTCCCCCAATCAACATGATATTCCATTCTACTACGCCATATATATTTGTTATCTACCTTAGCATATCCATATGTTTCTTTGCACCACGCCTTCATTAAATGTAACTTAGTCCATTCGTAACCAATTTTGTTTGTTTCTGGTATCATTACTTTATACATATTACATCCATTTGAGTAGGAAAAAGGTATAATGAGCTTCAGATTTAAATGTTAATTGGTACCCTTCTAAATATAAAGCAGACGTAAAGCTATACAAATATTCATCAAGTTCCTTTTTTATTAAATCATCGAATTCCTCATAATTGTTATATTCATTATCAAATAGCATATCATATAACTTTTCTTTAATGTCTTCTGGAAGTTCTTCAACTGATATGTTATATAAATCTGGTAATGTATTCTGTGTCATAATGTTTTAAGTTTCTCGTGTATTTCTTGTATAACTTCATCCCATTCATTGGTAACTTTTTGATTGAACAAGGTAACAGTTGGATACCATGGACTATCAGTTCTGTTAAGTAACCATCGCCAACAAGCATCAAATCTATTAAATATCCATACTGGTTTACCGATAGCAGCTGCTACATGGGCAGTAGATGTGTCAACTGATATTACTAAATCCAAGTTGCTTATGAAAGCAGCGGTATCAGCAAAGTCTATTAATTCATCGGTATAACTAGTAATAACTGGACCATCCCAATTCTGTGCAACCAAATCTGTTAATTCTTTTTCAGGTGTTGCGCCCTTTTGAATACTATAGAATTCTACATCTATATCTTTAAAGCATTCTAGATTTGCTAATTTAATATTTCTTCTACTGTTAGCTGCCCAGGTTTCTGGTTGTTCTGGTCTAAATCCACCAGACCATACTAATCCCACTCTTGTTTTTGTTTTTGGTCCTAATTTATCTGCCCAGTACTTTTGTTTAGATTCAACTGGATATAAGTATGGCATATCAGCTGGTATAGTATCTAATGTGGTTTTAAATCCACCTGGTAGACTCATTATAGGACAATGATAATCAAATGGTATAGTTTTGTCAAATGTTTCAGAATCTAGAAATGTTGCATTGCATTTTATTGTTTTCACTAGATCTCGAAGCAGTATTGGAACTTCTACTATTACTTTACAATTCATGTTATCAAACATTGGTAGGTATCTACAAAATTGTATAAAGTCACCAAATCCTTGTTCTGGGTATATGTAAATAGTTTTATCTTGTAATGATTGTCCGTTCCACAATGGTTTATCATATCTACGATAATAGTTCTTAAGTGCAGAACGCCATCTATTTTCAAACAATTTGAAACCTTCTTCATATTGTCCATATAATAATAGAAGTATAGATTTATTCCAAAGTGCATCAGCAAAGTCTGGTTCAATAGTTAATGCTGTATTATATGATTTCTCAGCTTCTTCTAGTCTTCTTACTGATAATAGGGCATTAGCTTTGTTACCGTGTGCAGTATGAAATGTTGGATCTATTTTGATTGCTTTTTCATATTCTTCTATTGCTTCTAATAGTTTATGTTGATTTTGATAGATATTACCACGATTAGAATATACTGATGACATAGGTTCAATTGCGGTAGCTTTGGTATAGTTCTCTAATGCTTTTTCGTCATCATTGATATGTTGGTAAACAATGCCACAATTTGCATAAGCTAATGCAAAATCTGGTTGTAGTTCTTTTACTTTATTATAGTTTGCTATAGCTTCGTGTGATCTGTTTAATTCATGAAGAATGTTACCAAGATTTATATATGCTTTGATATTATTATTATCAATTTCTATAGTTTTGGTGTATGATTCCAATGCTTCATCAACTCTGCCTAATTCATGTAATGTAATAGCACGGTTGTATAAGAGTTCTGGAAGTTTATCATTGATTGCTATACCATTGCTATAACTTTCTAATGCTTCATTGACTAGATTAAGATCTTTAAGAATGTTGCCACGATTGTTATGTGCAAATGGTTGGTTTGGATCTATCTTTAATGATTTATCAATGAATTGAATTGCATTTTTAAAGTTGCCACGTTGGTATTCTAGTGTTCCTAAATTAGTCCAACAAGTAGTATCATTTGGTAATATAGTTAATAGCTGTTTGTATAATTTTTCTGCTTCTATTAATTTGTTTTGTTGATGCATTGCTACAGCAGTGTTTCTTAATTGATTAGCATCAATTTGTTTTGGTTTTGCTATTTTATTTTTCTTCTTTTTCATTAATTCACTCACAGTTATAACATTATGTATATTATTATACCATTATTGAAATTATATGTCAATGTTTTATATTAAACTACAATAGAAGTATTATATCTATAATTGTTTACTATTTATTGATAGTGTTTTTCCTTATAAGTATGTGTTTTTAATTGATTTTTTGTATAAACTGGTGTATAATAAAGCTATATATTATATGTATGGGAGGAAAAAATGAAATATCCACATATAGATGTAAACACCTTAGTTGTAGCGATTTGTAGTGTAGTATTTGTATCATCAGTAACCATATTTTTATTTACAATTATTTGAAGGAGGATGCCTATGAAAGATTTGATAACCTTTGAAAATTTAACTGCATTTATTGGATTATCATTATTTGTAACATTATGTTATTTCATGATAGTTGGGACTGGTTCAGTTCCGATTTGGTGGAATGTATTATAAATTAAAACCCCTATAGTAGCCTAATCTACTTCAGGGGTTTTTTATTTATGTCTTTGGATATTTTGCTTTAACTGCTAGACAAGCATCGATATAATCTTGGATTTGTTGTTGATCATTTTTAACAACCCCATCTAAGTATAGTCTAAAATCTGGATATTCTGCACCAAACTCAGCACCAGTAGGTGTTTCCCACCAACCGTCAATAGCGTCAGACTCAGTCTCATCTATACCTTTAGTTGATGCTGAAGTCCAGTCGATTTTCATTCTGGAGTTTCTTCTTTTGGCAACGCCTTGACTTGAGGCACAGCTTGTGCTTTTATTTTTTCCACTAACTCTGCTACTTGAATATATGGTGCTTGACCTAGTGCTTGTAGGATTAAGTTTATTTCTTGTACTGTTAAATTTAAGTTTATCATTATACAGTCCAAGGTAATGGTGGAGTTACGATTGTTGGATTTATTTGAGATTCAATTTGACTTGCTACGTTTGCTTCATATGATGCTACTTGTTCTTCACCCAATGCTGCTTTGGTCCAAGCAATAACTTCATCTAAAGTTAAGTCAGCATAAGGTGTATAGTCAGGCTTATCAGGATCAACTTCAAAAGATGCTGTACCGTAAACTGAGCCTGTGTAAGTACCATCAGTTGCGCTGAGAGTCCAATGAGCCGTCACAACATAATCAAGCATACCATTTACATCAGGGTTGCAATTTAGTGCTGTGATGTTCCAAGTGTTTGTAATCATTTCACAGCGTCCTTGAAAGGAGTTAAATCTTCAGTTGTCCAGAAATCTTTAGCTAACATAATTTCAATGTGTTCTTTGTTTCTTTTGATACAATCTGCCCATTCCACATCAGTCATCATCGCAGGCTTAACACCATTAATTAGGTTTACTGAGTCCATAGTTGATGTATATTGTTGTGCTGGTGTGATTTCATTCATTTTATTTTCCTTCCAAAAGCTCAAGACGAGCAGTGAGTTCTTTGATTGCATTGACCAATACAGGGATAAGACTATCAGAGTTGAATCTAAGTTTATCTAAATCCTCATTGTCAATGATGACAGGAGTGTCACCTTCCAAAGCAAGTATATCCTGTGCCTTAAAACCATATCTAACAATACCAGTTGGTATATCAGTTTCTCTATTTTCCTTAAACTGATAGGCAGTAGGTTTAAGTTGATTAACAAACTCTAAGCCGTGGGGGACTGGAGCAAAATTCGTTTTATCACGTGCGTCAGATACGACTGTCCAAGCGACTTGAATATAGGCATTAGTCACCCCAGTTGAACCCATACAGAACCGATTGTTTTCTACGGTTGGGTTAAACACAGGTGCATAAGTACCTGCTGAATTTATTGGATTAAACGCTGAGTTCCCTGACCCCGTGGTGTTGCTGTTGAGTGCGCCCGCCCCACTAGCTGTGTTGTAGTTGCCTGTGGTGTTTGATAGGAGCGCATTCCACCCACTGGCTGTGTTGTAGCTGCCTGTGGTGTTGGTATAGAGTGCGTTCTGCCCACTAGCTGTGTTGTTGTAGCCTGTGGTGTTGTACTGGAGTGTGCCCAACCCACTAGCTGTGTTGGAGTAGCCTGTGGTGTTGGCGTTGAGTGCGTTCTGCCCACTAGCTGTGTTGTAGTTGCCCGTGGTGTTGAACTGGAGTGCGCCCAACCCACTAGCTGTGTTGGAGATGCCTGTGGTGTTGTTGTTGAGTGCGCCCACCCCACTAGCTGTGTTGAAGTAGCCTGTGGTGTTGTACTGGAGTGCGCCCAACCCACTAGCTGTGTTGGAGTAGCCTGTGGTGTTTGATGTTAAAGCTCCATCTCCAGCCGCAAAGTTTGAGTTTATTGCACCAGCACTATATGAGCCTCTGAGCGCAAATCCACCCGTGATAGTTATTGCACCTGCGACTGTAAGTTTTGTTGTTGGCGAACTCGTCCCAATCCCCACGTTGCCTGACGCATCTTTGACAATACCACCATTACCTACATTGAGAGTATCTGTTGAAGCATCACCTAGTATTGTATTGCCCGATGTTGTAAGGTCAACAATAGTTTCTGTACCTGTATTTAATAAACCTGGAGTTGTGATTCCAGTTGTTCCATTTAGCGTGATAGCCATTATTTAGCCTCCAGTGCTTCTATACGAGCGTTTTGCGTGTCGATGATGGCTTTGAGTTCTTGGATTGCTTTTACTAATCTTGCTTCAGTTTTGCTCCAACCAGTGATAGTCAACATCCTGTTCCACCTTGACTAAGTGCTAATGGGACTGGTAATCCACTTATTCCATTAGATCCATTTAATATCATATTGTTTTCCTTAAATTATCAACTTCATTTTTTAATTCTCTAATTGCAGCAAATGCTAATGCACAAAGCTTTATATAATCTACTGCTAATGTTCCATCAGTTCTTGTTCTTACTGCTAGTGGAAATACTGATTGAACATCTTGCGCTATTACTCCAAAGTCTGATTTATTAACAAAATAACCATCTACACCGCCTTTTTCGGTAATATAGTCATCGGTCCAATCAAATGTTTTACCACCTATGTTAGAAACAATTTCTAATGCATTGTTAATATTTTGAATATTTTCTTTAAATATTTTATCAGATGTAGCAAAAAATCCATTACGAGATTGCATAAGTGTTGGGTTAGTCCAAGCATCAGGTATGCCAGCCATTCTCTCAAAAGCTAATTTCATTTTTTCGTTAGTCATTATTTACTCTTCACAAGAGCAAGTAACTCTTTTAGTTTTTCTGCACCAAAGCCAGCGGCGTTAGTGTTTAAAAACTCCCAGAGACTTCCAGTCACTAACCCCACGCTAGTTAAATATGAAATACATGACGCGGCTCTAGCTGAAGCTTCAAGTTTATCTAGCATACTCATCACCATGCCCTTAATATTTTCCTTCAGAGAACATATTACAGAACACTGTATTATCTTCTAATGCTTCAATTTCATGCCATTCATTAGCAGTAAGATTTATAGGTTGAGTTTCTTTAGTAACTATCATTTCTTTGCCCTCCTTACGGACAATGATTGACCCTGAATGACACATGGTTGCGTGACTAAACGTGTGAACATGATGCGGCAATCCCTCACCCTTGTTGGCGTGATAAATGTTTAGTGTTGCACCGTCATAAGTTAGGCTATGCGCTGGGGGCAGTATCAAAATATCCATTAGAATGCTTGTGTTCCAGTTGATATTGGTTGTGTGTTTGATACATTAGTATGAGCAATAACAGGCTTAATTAATATATTATTAGATGTAGTATCAAAATAGTAAATATCTGCTATCACGTTGGCATCGCAGTCAAGCCAATATAATGGTTCAGCTACATCAAAAGTTATTTCTTCAACTTGTGCAACTCGATAGCCCGTTGTGCCGTCAGAATTGTTTACAGGTTCAATAGGGCTTATTAATGCTTTCATTTATATTTTCTCCTTAATATTCAATCATGATAAAACCTGACATTCCAGCAGTAGCTGGTGTAGGTACTCCACAATAATTACCAGCAACGCCACCACTACCTCGTGCCACAGTGCCATCAGAAATATAGGATAAAGAGGGCGGTGTGTTGATATAATAACCTGAAAATAAACCTGATCCAGTAAGGTTCCAATTCCCGCCTGTTCCTACGCCTCCTGACCCTGTGACTCCTGACGAAAGCCCTGCTCCTCCGCCAGTTACAGAGCAATAAGCGCCAAAAGATGTAGTCCCGCCCGCACCACCATTCGCACCACAAGCGACGGCACCAGAGCCACCAGCGCCAATCGTACAAACAACAGTTCCACCTGGAGTCAATCCAGTTACATATTTTATAGTCGCACCGCCGCCGCCGCCGTTTTCATAACCAAAACCACCACCACCACCACCGCCAGCCCCTTGGATAGTCACTTTCGCCTTAGTAATGCCAGCAGGAATAGTCCATGTACCTGATGCTGTGAAGACGACCATACTGGTGAAACCGCCACCGCCACCACTTGGCGCGATTGATTGCCATGTTGTCCCATTTGATGTTAATACGTTGCCCGATGTACTTGGGGCGACCGCTTGTAATGCTGATGTGCCGTTACCTAGTAGCACGTTATTAGTGGGCAATGTTGTTGACCCAGTTCCACCGTTACCTACGGCAACAGTTCCCGTCACATTGGCGGCATTGCCTGTAGTATTTTGATTAAGTGTGGGTACATCAGCTGCTTGTATGGCAGAAGATACAAAGTTAGTGCCATTACCTCGTAGATATTGTCCTGATGTAGCTGCACCTGCAACCTTATATCCGGTTGTTGCATTTATGGTGGTTGAACTACCTATAGCTCCTGTTACTTCAAGTTTGTATGTTCCTGATGGTGTAGTCCCAATCCCCACGTTGCCGCTGGAGTCGATGGCTAATCTTGAAACACTTTGCCTTTTATCATAAATAGAAAAAGTTCCATCTGTTGTTGTTCCTAATCCAGATAATAACCACCATCTGTTTGGAGTTGCTGCACCATCTTGTATTTCTATAACACTGGTAGCCGCTAAACCAGACAACGCTGTAAATGACGCTAAACCATTTGTATTATTGTAAGAAACTACTTTTCCAGCGTAAGTGCTAGGACTACTCGTCCCAATCCCCACGTTGCCGGAGGAGTCGATGCGCATAGCTTCTGTTAAAGAAACCGCTGCATTGGCTGTACCTGAAGCCGCGTAACTCCAAATATGATACCCTGAATTTTGTTGATATGACGAAGCTGCGCCTGTTATTGAGTACCTAAAAGCCCCAGTTCCAAAGTATATATTTGCGTTTAAATAACCTATTGGCCCTTGAAAACCATATTGTGATGTGTTACCTAATTGTAATAACCCTCCCTGGGCTGGGCTAGGTATAACCCCAATCCCCACGTTGCCTGAAGCATCTTTATAGACTTGACCTGAGCCTATGTTCAATATTCCCGAGCTGTCCGTGATTAAAGTTGCTGAAGTTGTGGGCAAAGTTAAAACCGTACTCCCTGCTACTGCAGGCGCTTGTAATGTGATTGAACCGCTGGTATCTCCAGCAACTACGATAGAACTCATAACTGTGATGCTCCTATAAACATTTGATCTATCTCAGCATCACTTTTGCCGAGGATTGCTAGCACTTGCTCAACAAGCGGATTATTACGCTCAACAACCGTTGAATATTCCCACCAAATTTTATACTCAGGTGTAGACATAGCAGCTTCAATATCATCAAGTAAGCCATCAGCTAATAGTGCTAATCTCGCTTGTCGCATTGAGATGTTGGGTATAACTACAGGTGGTATATCAGCAGGTTCGGGTGTGTTGCCCTCTTCTAGCCACGCTAGGTAGGCTTGGTAATCGGTGTTGGTTGGATCGTTTGGGATACAAGCGTTATCTTCTATGCGGATTATTGATGTGTTGTTAGTTAGTTTGTACATTTTTTATAGCTCCGCTGAAGCAGTCCAATGCCCTCTAACAGCAATAGCTATGGCATTTACAACTTGTTGCGAAAAAGCATGTCCATTTTCACCCAAAGTACCAGGGGAATACGCATTTGCCCCCCATAAAGATGCTCCACCACTATAATAGTTCCAATACCCACTATTATTTCCATAAATAGTTAAAGTAGGGACTGCCCTCTTTGATACTTTAAACGATATAAACCCACCATCAACTTGGCCATTTATTGCCATGCTAGCAAAACAACCAGCATTATCAATTAAAGTCGTAGCCGTTGTACCGTTGGCGGGGGCTACACTTACATTAAAAGACTTTTCAAAATATCTCTGACACAACGCCAACTCAGTCCCATACGGCCTATAGTCAAAGCTCGTGGCGGTTGATCCTTTCTCAAGTTGAACACCTGTGATGTAGAACGTAGCACCTGATGTGCCGACTACGGAAACTGCGCCAGTAACTGATATATAGTTTGTTGCCGCCCAAGCTCCTGCCGTGCCACTGTAAGTAGTACCTACGCCAAGACCGAAAAAGAGAGAAACACCAAGTCCGTTTGTCGCCCCAACCCAAGTTCCGCTTGTATCGCCAGCAATGGTCACCGATATTGTGGTCCAAGTGTTTGCTGTCGGTATTGAATATGTAAATGGATATGAACGGTTCGTTGCGTTGTTGCGAAGTGCGCCCCCGAATGTACCTGTTAAAGAGCTATAAACAACAAATGAAAGAGTTACGGTTTTTGCGCTTGCCGTCCCCCATGCCAAGTCTGCAAAATTAAACCCTTCTACTGATTGACCAATACAAAACCAATCACCCGCGCCAACGGTAAATGCCGAAGCAACTGTCATGCCAAGATAATTTGGGAACCCAACTGGAGTTGTTACAGCCCCAGCATTTTGCTGCGCCGTAAATTTTGCGGCCTGTGAAGCAGAGTATGACCAACGGTCAACCATGTATGCGCTGGGAGCCAAGTTAGCTGCTGTTATCTGCGCCCCAGCATTACGCTGGTCTATAGCCATGCCACCATTGATAATTCTGTTTTTGAATCCAAAAGTGTTGATGCTATTTAATGAACCTGAAGTGTTGATGTTTCCTGTGACATCTAGCTTTTGTGTAGGACTACTCGTCCCAATCCCCACGTTGCCTGAAGCATCTATAGTGACCGCAGTAGTTCCGCCAGTTTGAAGGGCAAGTACTCCACTAGCATCACCAGTTTGAACTAATCCACTAGTATTACTTGCGTTTATAATTGCCATATGTTATCCTTTATAATACTATCCATCTTGAGCCACTAGGAATCGTAACTGTTATTCCCGGTCCAAAAGTAATTGGACCAGTTGACATACCTGATTTACCACTAGTCATTGTGTAATTTTGTGTTACAGATTGTGAATTTTCATAGACAAATCCAAGCCCAGTTGCTGGATTTCCGGTAGGTGTTGCCGAAGTTTGTGAACTACCATCACCAAAAAGAACGTTTCCATTTCCTATCTGTGTTGCCATTTTTTATTCCTTTAATATTACTTATTTATCATATAAATTAATTAATAAGCAATTTTTTATTCCTTTAATATTACTTATTTATCATATAAATTAATTAATAAGCAATTTTAAATTCTATTTATTCAATAGTTCTTGCTCTAACCAAATTTTACATTGTTCCCAAGTTTTATATTGATGAGCACGGCCACCGACTTCGCGCCATTGTGTACAGTTATCTAATCTATCATCTAACAGTATACAATGATTGCCACTGCATTGTAAATGTTTATCATGGCTATACGGACCAATTATAACTGGAATATCTGGAAAATATTTATTACACCAATACACTTTATCTTGTGCAGCAAATTTCACTGTGTTCTTTGATGGAATAGCAGTTAGAAAATATAGTTCTGATCCAGTTTCTTGTTGATACTTTTTCAACCAATCGATTAATTCGTATGCGTTATCTTTAACTTCAAGATCTCTAAATAGGTGTGGATTACTACTTAATTTGTTCCATTCATCCACTAGTAGTTTATCACCGTCTTTAAGTTGTTTGTCAAAGAACTTGCGAGCATATCCCATAAAGTTTGCTACTACTTCATCTAAATCTACATATATTTCTATTCTATTTTCTATTTTACTCATAAGTTTCGCCATTTTTATATACACAATTATCACAGTTATTTCCCCATCGTAACCCTCTACTTGAAAAATTACAATGAGGACATTTTTTTAATTTTCTGGATGTCTTTTACACCTTTAACACAGACATCTCTTTTTTATCTATAACACGACAAATTAGTGGTGCAGGCTTTCCTTTATTCCATGGAATGTGTCCTTTGTGAGATTCTGACATTTTTGCAATTGATTCGGGTGTATGATTTTTTACCATAAAATGGATTTTTATCACCCTGATGTTTTCCTTTATTGAACTCAGATATCTTTCTCTTTGTTTCATCTGAATGTTTTCTTCCGGTAGATGCTATTGACATCTTTTTCCTAGTTTCGTCTGAAAGTGTTGTTCCCTTCTTTTTGTTTAGTTTTCCGGTATTTGCAAGTCCTATTTTCTTTCGGGTTTCATCTGTGACAATTCTACCAAATTGAGATATAAATTGTTTTCCACCATTACTTTTATTGAGCCACATTGGATTGTTTTTTGCATCAAATTTTTTAAAACTTTATGTTCCCATTTAATTGCATCTTCTCTACATACAAATACTTTTCTAACTTGCACATCAAACATTTCCTGTCCATAAATTTTTATTAATTCTTTAACATATTTAGATGATGAAAAGTAGGTATTCCATAATTGAGATGGATGTGCTTTTCCTCTATAATGATTAATATACGAAACTCCATAATAAACTTGCCCAGTTGGTTTAAATTTTAATAGATACGTATAAGGTTGATAAATATTCATGCTGATGACCTCCAAGGCTTTAGAATAGGTGGGGACTGCAATCCCGCGACCTATATCTATTTATCAATAGATTTCAATTTTATTCATTATACCTTCTTGTTTATTTCATATTCTTTTTTCTGAATTTCTGTCCATTTATCTTTTAATGCATTACCCATATCAGCAGTGGTATTCCAACCATTAGCACGCATAGCTTTGATTAAGTTATCCAAAAAAGGACGTTCACTATCCGATGGTTTACGTGCATTAAACATATCAGTTTCTAACCCACTTATAGTGTCATTGTAATATCGTAGATTGTAGACTAATTTGTCAGCATTTTTACTTAATTGACTAGTAGAATTTTTATATATCAATTCTAGTATTTCTTTCATTGGTTGAAATCTACTTTGACCTCTATAAGGTTTTGGTTTTTTATCATTAGTTTTTAATGATGACAATATAGAAGAAATACTAATAACACGTTTTGGATCTTGTAATAACCATGCTTTAGGATCATTATATAATGATATTGGAATACCTTTTGTTTTTGCTAGTCTGAATAATAGTCTTACGTCTTCAGTATAAAACTGTAACTGTTTATCTAGTGTTAAGTATACATGAATAGATGTAATACCAGTTGTTGGAATAGTTGGTGTTTTACTAAAAATTCTATCTTCAGCTTCACTTACTCTACCGTAGTCATTATGTCTATCACCCCAATAATCAACAGAATTACCTTTATATCGTTTGTTATACCAATCACCATCTAAATTAAATATAACCTCACCATTATATGGTGTATGATGATATCCACCCATTTTTGTTCTTGTAGTGCTTAGGTAATATGGGTAACCTTTTGGCATCAATTTTTCTTCAGATCTATTACCAATACTAGAAGTCAATATAAACCGATTTTCATTTAATATTTTAACAGCAGTATGTAATCTAGTATAATGGTATAATACTGAACTTATACCTTCATTAAGTTCTTCTTTAATTGGTTTATCGTAATAGTAGTAGTCATCTTCGTGTTCTGATAACTCCCATCCTGGTAATGCTTTCTTAATTAAGGTAGGGTATATACTCTTACGTTTATCATCAGCAGCATCATATGCTATTCTAGATAAATTTGCAGCATCTGCTACTTGTTTTATCAATTCAATTACGGTAGCATATATCTGGTTGGCATTACCTGTTCCGGTATTATCAGTTCTACACTTACCGTTGTCCATCATACAGAATGCAATTTCAGCACCCATCAAGTCATCATATGGAAACATATGTGCAGAAAATCTATATTCATGATGCCCTACCATAAATTTTGCTACGTATCTATCATTTGGTAGTTTAGTTGTCCACTCAAATGGCAATGGATTATCAAATAATTCTGTTAGTTCACTTTCATCAATTTCTTCTGAATAATATTGTGCTGCAACGTCTTTAGTAAAACCAATATCAATTACAACTGGCTCACCTTTATAAACACCCCAATTTTTATGTGTATTAAAATCTCTAAGATCAACATCATTATTTGTTGCTAGGTCACCCAAACTACCAGCATATTCTGAAAATATCTCAGCACCATCTTCACCGTATAGTTCTGTAATAGTTTGTATAACTCTATCCATATAAGTTTGTTCATATCTAATTTTACCAACCATCATATTGGCATATCGAATTAGTGTAGATAGATCGTTGGTTCTTAATAGTTGACACAATTGTTTTGCATTTACTTTTTCTGCTTTTTCGGTATGTAGCCATACTGGTTGGGAATGGTCTTCATCATAATCAATAATGGGTATGACTAAGCCACTTTGTTTCACATACCAATCATCTAGTATTCCAGCTTCGGCTTCATTTTGTGCCATGCCTTTACCATTGTGTGCTACTTTTAGAACAGTTTGTCTTCCTTGATATGGTATTTCAACTACAGTTCTACTGCTACCTTTACCAAGTTTTTGAGCTCGTGCTACTGCGTATTCTATACGTTTTTTATATGAAGTATTTGGTGTATAAACTTGTTTATCCCATTCAGGTGGTAGTGGTGCTTCACTTAATATTTCCATTATTTTCATTTCTTGATTCCTTCAATAGCTTCTAATGCTGTTTTTAGTAATAATTTTGAAAATTGATGATTTTTTAAACTAACTGATGGGACCTTTAATTTAATCATTGCTTGCCATTGATCCCATAACATAGCAGCTACATTATCTTTAAAGTTAGTCCATATACTTTTTTCTAATTCATAATCATCATTGGTATGTCCAAGTTCAATTTTTTCATCACGTTGTGTCATTGTATCAACTGCATGTTCCATGTTGTTGCTGTCGGCCACTAACGAAAAGTTAGTAACAATAGCTGAAATTTTTCTTGCTAAAAACCCTTCTGTCAATAACCTATGAATATATGTTTCGATATGGGGTATTTGTGCAACCACTTCTGGAGTTATATTCAATAGTTCTTCAACTGATTTCTGTCCAAGTTCTTTATATTTTTCATTTATAGCTTCTTGAAATTTGCTAAGATTTTCTTTTTGATATTTACCTATAAATTCGTGCCCATACCAGTCATATACACTGAATATATATCTGTATTGATTAAACACTTTTTTTAATTGTGGGAACCTAGAAAACAATTCTTGAATATCAATTTCTTCATCACGTTCATCCATGAATTGTGATGCTTCGAAATGTAACTGGTATTTCTCTCCAACATATTGTGGATGTTTAGGTATAATAATATATAATGGACCCTCGTCAGCATATTGATCAAACATATTATTATTAGTAGCAGCAGTGCACCATTTGGTTCCTTGACCATAATAACAAGCACTTGTTTTATCTTCTGGTTGTATGATTGTTAGTTGTTTATCATTATATATTTCTTTAGATTTACCTTTATCAGTTGGTGTTTGTGCACCTGATAACTTTTCTTGGAATTCTTTGTTTAATGCAATATCACCCAATTGATCAAAAGTAATTCTTCCAATGTCTTTATATTCGGGTGGTAGTATACGATGCTTTTTTAAGTTAGTATATGTTATCAACCAATCTTTACCTTTACTGTTAAGGTCTTCAAATTTAATACCTTGATTGGCATAAACAGTAGATAACCATCTAGTATATTCTTTATGGGTAGTTGGATCAATATCTTCAATAAATGCTAATATAATATTAGCAGATTTTAATATCGCATTTGGTTGTAGTTGTTCTGCTGATGTAAGTTCATTACGTAAATCAATTAGATTTTTATTATTTCTACCATTATCATTAATTAATGCATTAACTAATTTGTTACCAAAAACGGATGCGGTTTTGTTTCTATCGTATTCAAGTAGTACTGAACTTTCAAATAATTCTCTTAATTTCATTGGTAATCCTACATTACAAAAATTTTGCCAACACAAGCATTTAATACATCGCTAAACATAATTTCCAAAATGTTTTCTAAATTACCCAATGGTTCATAATCAACAATCGGGGCTTCACTTAATATTTCTTTTATTTTCATTATAGGTTCCAATACTAATAGTGTATTTACCTATTTTTCAATATCAATTGGTTCTTTATAACCACCTAAGTAAGAACCAGTTATAATGTGCTGCACTTTCAAATTCTATGTAATGGATTTCATGATAATCTGGTGTGAATTTGCAATGATTTTCGTATTCGAATTGTTTATAAGTTTTTATCAACCGGTCATACAAATAATCAATATAGTTTTCATCGTCATGTTCTATGTACGGTAACTTTTCTGCCGCGTGATTCCAGGCATTCGCCCAACCTGGAATTCCGGTACCATATTTAATTCTTATCGTTGACATTTATTCCAAAAAATTCAAATACTGCTTTTACTATACGTTGGGTCATTGCAATAACTAATATCCCAAATACAATCAACATAATACATGTAAATACCTCTTCATCCATTATAACCTCCATATGATGGGTCTAAGCCACCATATATTATTTATGGATTTCTATGCATACGATTTACTAAGGATTGCTGCTCGTAATAACCCAAATTTAACCACATCAATAGAATCTTCATCTGCTTGAAATTTGATTCCAATACCACCTGCATTTTCCCAAGCATCGATGTTATTACCTCTATCATCTATTAAGATATTAGGAGTGCCATCTTGTTGTACAGCATATTTTGCTTTGTTAGTAGTAATGATAACTTCTTCGGGTTGTGTTCTTAGATTGTTTTTAATCCATACATTTTTCCAGTATTCACTATTCTCATGGTCACCACGTAATGGACTAGAACATATAGAATAGCTACCATATAATTTTACTGCCATTTCTACTAATTCATCTGCTACTGCAGTTTTAGGCAATCTAGCGAAGAAGTCAGTTCCCACCATTAATTGAAGTGTAGGGTCAGATTTTGCTGGTGGTATGTGTCTGTAGTTACCACTCTCAATACCAGCTAGTTTGGCATATTCAGTAAAAAAATCTGCACATACGCCATCAAGATCTAGGTATATTCTTGGTTCACTCATTTGTTTCTCCTACGTTCAAAATACATATCAATCTGGTCGTATGCCCATATACCTATTCCATATGACATAAAGATAGCAATCCCAATCAGAACCCACATTAAAATTTGTAATATCATTTATTTTTCCTAAGTTCAAGTAACCATGGTATGATACCAATTAACACTGAACATCCAATACCACTAACAATTCCAAGTATTATACATATTAATATTGCAAATGTCAAGACCATTATGACCACCTCAATAAGAACCAAGTCTTATCTGCTGGAGTATTAAACACTAGCGTTGAGTTCCCCCATCCTCTTGCATGATATTCTCTGGTGGCATTAAACTCTACTAATTTATCCCTAATTGCACATTCACGCTCATCAGCAGTCAATTTAATTGACTGAAATTCTGATACAAAGTTTCTCCAACATTGTGGTAGCATCTTCCAACCACCAACTAATTCTAATTCATTTTCTTTCATGACCATCTTAATATAAACCAGATTGCTTTTGCTTCATCATTAAATTCTATTTCCTTATATGGTAATTTCATTGATCCACCATAGCGTGCCAACTCATCTTGAATTAGTTTGTGGAATTCATCTTTATCTTTGGGAGGTTCCATATCAGGAACTATTAAACTGTAAATAAAATTGTACCACCATATGTGTAAGCCATTATTATCTGATAACCTTAATTTCATGACCACCTCAATATAAACCAAGTATAATCTTCCTCGCTCAATTGATATTTCTTACCAGGTGGACCAATATCTGCAGATTTATACCCAAACTTACGCATAAGTATATGATATGCACGTATCCCACTACGCCCACAATATGTTATTGTTAGGGTTTCATCTTGTTCAAAGAAAGGGTTACAGTGCATTACAAACTTTGGAAACATCATTACATCAATATTTTTCATGACCATCTTAATATAAACCAGGTTGCTTTTGCTTCATCATCAAATTCAATTTCCATATATGGTAATTTCATTGATCCACCATAGATTGCCAACTCAGATAGAATTAGCTTGTTAAATTCACTTGCATTGATCTGATTATCTGTACCGGAATCGCATACTAAACTGTCAATAAAATTGTTCCACCATATATGTATTCCATAATTTTTATTTACTACACTTAATTTCATGACCACCTCAATAGAAACCAATTACGATCTACTTCATCCCGAAAGAAAAAGAATGAACCCCAACGCCTCCATCTATAATCAAATTCATCATCAAACATATTACCGAATGTATCATTACACCATTCTGTAATTTCAGCTCGTGGGGTTTTATTATACGGTAAGTCATGTGGTTCGATTGGTATTCGCACACCAAATGGATAGTAAATATCTATCTGAGAATTGTCTATAATCTCTAATTGCATGACCACCTCAATAAAAACCAATTCTTATGTGCTTCATTATCAAAACATATATAATATTCACCTTCACTACTACTAAATCCAAAATCCCATGAGTCTGACCCAATTGCATTATCTAACCATAGATGTATGTCAGGTTTAAGAATAGAATATGAACTTCCTATAGATAAAAATGGATGTTCTATTACTTCTACATATGTCCCTGGGTGTAATCCTTTAAATTCGCCCATAGAAAATGGTAACATTACTATATGTTGTTTATTACTTTTAATCATGACCACCTCAAAACAAACCAAGTATAATCAGGTTTATTCATACCATATCTAAGCCGTAAATTTGCGGTTACAAGCAGAGATGGTAATTTTAAGGCAGAGTTAATACCATAATTTTTTAATGTTTGTTCTATCGAATAATTAGAGTTTAACCATTCTTTCATAAATTTTGGATAGTCCGTTAAATCTACTATTACTTGGTTTTCTTCCATTATGACCACCTCAATAAAAACCAATTACGATCAGCTTCATTTTCAAAATAAAATGTTGCAAAGTCATACCGTGTCCATAAGTGTTTATATTCAATCTTATCTTTTAGTGGTTTTATACAATATATACTATAGTTAAAATCACTCCTGTGGTTATCACACCATTCTATTAACTCAGTAAGATTATACTCAGGTAGTTCATAGCTATACCAATTTTCCATAGGTGCTATTCTAAATTCTAAAAACTTCACAAAAGATGACTCCATCGTAAAGCAAACCAACTTTTATGTGATTCATTCTTAAAACCAATAACACATGGTTTCCAAAAACCATCACCTTCTATTCTATACTCATCTCCAAATTGCTCAGTACACCAATCACGCATAGCATAAAAATTATTTCCAGTGGACCACTGGAAATAATTTCCAGTGGTTATCTTACGACCAAAGGCTTCCAGGATATAAGTATGTGGGAATTCTCGTCTATGTTTTCTTCTGTCTTTGCTATTCATGTCCACCTCAATACAAACCAATTACGATATGCTTCATTTTCAAATCTTAAATAATGATAATCTATATTATAACACTTATATTCATCTAATAGCCAAGAACGGTATCCTAGATAAAATCTCTCATCATAAGGCCATTCTTGTGTACATTTCATTATCTCCATTGCATAATATTGTTGAGATCTGTTATATAAAGCTTTGTCACTTAATAAGTATATCATAATATAAAGGGGATTACAATCCCCTGTTCCTCACTATCGTTCGTCACAATTTGTTCTCTATTAATATCTCATCTAGATTACGATTTGTTTGGACATATTTGCCCCTGATAAGGGAGCAAATGATCTCATCTGAGTTGACTTCATTATCTCGGAGGTAGTGTTACACATTATAGAGGCGGTCAGCCGGTACCTCAAGTGCATTATTTGTTTCTATGTTCTGACGGCAGTATTATAATCAAACACTACTTTAATTACAATACCTGTGGGAATTACCCACTCCTTAAGCCTTTGTTCTATTGTTCAAATTACCGAAATTGGTTGTACGAAGGCGTATCCAATCATCATCCGCACATTGTACGGGTAGTCAGTAAAGTCGCTGCTTTTGCTCAGCTGTTACGCTCAATGCGAAGTACATTCCATTGCCAACGGCACCTATCATCCTACCGGTGCGAGTATATCAAAAGTATTATTGCCTATTGTTATATTATACTACAATTACATATCTATGTCAAGACCATCTTATTAAAAACCAAGTAAGATCTTCTTCACGTTCAAATTCAACATGATGCTGACCTTTGAGAAAAATACCATTGTACGGTCTAATTTCTTCTTCTAGTTTCCTAAAATAATAAGAGATGTAATCGACTTCATCAAATTTATCATTTGTAATTCTGTTTTCAAGATCTCTACAAAAGTTTGTCCAAAAACTTTTATACTGTTTCTTTTCGTTATCCCAGATATTTAATTTCATGACCACTTCAGTAAAAACCATTGATAATGTGCTTCACTTTTAAAGCATAATCCATTATCATAGTTATCATATGTTGCATTAAACGGTTTTAACAATTCACGAACATTATTAACCCATTCTGTACCGGTTACGTCATGAAAGTTTGTTGCAATATCAATATTTTTCTCTACAACTTCAGGTAAATCACGCCAATATTTGAAAACTTTCATGACCACCTCAATACGAACCAATTATAATCTTTGTCTTCTTTAAAACAAAAATTACTATTACCAAACATTGTATTAAAACACCATACCTCATTATCACGACAAATGTGTCCAACTGAACCAGGTCCAAAAGATTTAACACACCAGTCAATCATATCTCTCTGTTCATGGTATCTAATCTTATTAAATGTTATACGCTTCATACCCACCTTAATGCAAACCAGTTAGCATCTTCTTCACGCTCAAACCAAAATGTATGAGGTATGAAGTCAGGTACAAAATTATTGTTTTTAAGTTTGAGTTGTCTATGTCCGTAGCTACACGAAAATCTATACTTTGAACTATACTCATTACACCATTGTTCCATTTCTTCAATATTTTTATAATCATCAAATGGGATTTTGATTTCATGTTGCCACGTTTTAGAAGTATAAATCATGACCACCTCAATAAGAACCAAGATGCATCTGCTGCATCATTAAAATAAAAATTAAGTTTCCATTTATGCAGGTCAGCACATATAGTAGCTTCCATTTTAATATAAGATTTACAATTTTTGATAGTCCAATTTACAATTTCTTGTTCTTTTGCAACGGTGCCAACATCCGGTATGGAAACTTTCATGACCACCTCAATAATAACATAGAACACCAGTGTTGTCTAGATTTTATAATCTTAACTGATATTTTATAATGGTCATTTTCATCTGTAGAGTTATATCGCCAATCCCAATATCTTCCTTGTTTACCTACATTATTTGTTAGCCATGCCCCTACTTCTTCTTCGAATACATAATCAATATAATGTAATGGTGAATACATCTGTTCACCTGATAATGTCCATGATACTGTAGTACCTGGTATCCAATACCAAAAGATGTTTCTTAACGGATTAAGAGTTCTTGTTATAAGTTCATACTTCATATACATTCTTACCATTCATAAATTGGATCATAACATATTCTTCTTCGGTATATTCTTTGCCATTCAACCACCATTGTTTAAAACCATCAGCACATTCAACTGCTGGGCCATCTTCTCTATTTAAAAGGTCATTTAAATACCAAAATTTAGAACCATTGGCCCATACAATAGCGGGTCCATCTTCTCTATGTCGTTTGCCATCCAACCACCATATTTTAGTTCCGTCTGGTAATTCTGATACAATAGATTGGCCAGATGCTTTATGGATTATGCCGTTTAAAACCCAACGTTTAGAAACATCTTCATATTCAGTTAGTATTGGTTCAGGCATAGATATTCTTCCCATTCATAAATTGTATCATAACATATTCTTCTTCGGTGTACCGTTTGCCATTTAAATACCATTCTTTATGACCAACTTCATCTTCACTAGCAGGGCCATCTTCTCGGTGTAATTTGCCATTTAAATACCATGCTTTATATCCACCTGCATTTTCAATAGCAGGGCCATTTTCTCGATGTCGTTTGCCATTTACCCACCAATCTTTATAACCATCTTCAAATTCACGAGCTGGGCAATCTAGGCTATGTAATTCTCCATTCAAAAACCATTGTTTAGTACCATTTGCATATTCAACTGCCGGACCATCTTCTCGATGTAATCGGCCATTTAATCGCCAAAATTTATTACCATTTGAATATACATATAATTCTGGTTCAAACATAGATATTCCTCCCATTCATAAATTGTATTAGTGCGTATTCTTCTTCAGTATATTCTTTGCCATTTAAATACCATTCTTTATGACCACCAGCCCTTTCATATGCTGGGCCATCTTCTCGATGTAATTTGCCATTCAACCACCATTCTTTTTGACCATCATCCCTTTCATATGCTGGGCCATCTTCTCTGTGCAAATTACCATTTAAATACCAGGCTTTAGAACCATCCGAATATACAATAGCTGGGCCATCTAGTCGATGTAGTTCGCCATTCAACCACCACGATCTATCACCATTTGCAAATTCACAAGCTGGACCATCTAGTCTGTGTAATTTTCCATTCACTAACCATTCTTTATGACCAGTGGCATATTCAATAAGTGTTGGTTCAGACATAGATATTCTTACCATTCATAAATTGTATGAGTGCAAATTCTTCTTCGGTATATTCTTTGTCATTTAAAAACCATTCTTTATACCCATTTGGGTATTCAACAGCTGGGCCATCTGTTCTATGTCGTAGGCCATTTAAATACCATACTTTACGCCCATATATACCTTCATATGCTGGACCATCTTCTCGATGTAATTTTCCATTTAAATACCATTCTTTACGACCAGTAGCCCATTCAACTGCTGGGCCATCAGTTCGATGTAATTTGTCATTTAAATACCAAAATTTCTCACCATTTGCAAATTCAGTTAGTATTAGTTCAGACATAGATATTCACACCTTTCATAAATTGTATCATAACATATACTTCTTCAGTATATTGTTCGTTATTTAACCACCATGTTTTACTGCCATCTGGATATTCAATAGCTGGACCATCTTCTCGGTGGTATTTTCCATTTAACAACCACTGTTTAGTACCATTTGAATATTCCATAGCTGGACCATCTTCTCTATGCCATCTGCCATTCAAAGACCATTTTTTATCACCATTTGCATATTCAGTTAATATTGGTTCAGGCATAGATATTCACCCCATTCATAAATTGTACCATAATATATTCTTCTTCGGTATATTGTTTGTCATTTAAATACCATTCTTTATACCCATTTGCCCATTCAGCAGCAGGACCATCTTCTCGGTGTAATCGGCCATTTAACCACCATGTTTTACTGCCATCTGGATATTCAATAGCTGGACCATCTTCTCGGTGGTATTTTCCATTTAACAACCACTGTATTAGTTTTGGTTCAGACATAGATGTTCTTCCTATTCATAAATTGTATCATAACATATACTTCTTCAGTATATTCTTTGCCATTTAAATACCATTCTTTATCACCATTTAGCCGTTCAATTGCAGGGCCATCTTCTCGATGTAATTCGTCATTCAGATACCAAAATTTGGAACCATTAGCATACAATACTGCAGGGCCATCTTCTCGATGTAATTTTCCATTTAAATACCATTCTTTACGACCAGTAGCCCATTCAACTGCTGGGCCATCAGTTCGATGTAATTTGTCATTTAAATACCAATGTTTAGTACCATTTGCAAATTCAGTTAGTTTTGGTTCAGGCATAGATATTCTTTCCATTCATAAATTGTATCATAACATATTCTTCTTCAGTATATTCTTTGCCATTTAAATACCAATATTTACGTCCATCTGCAGTTTCAATAGCTGGGCCATCTAGCCGATGTCGTAGGTCATTTAGATACCATGCTTTATGACCATCTGTATATTCAATAGCTGGTCCATCTTCTCGATGTAATTGGTTATTTAACCACCAATGTTTATCACCATTAGCATATTCGATTAGTTTTGGTTCAGGCATAGATATTCTTTCCATTCATAAATTGTATCATAACATATTCTTCTTCGGTATATTCTTTGTCATTTAAAAACCATCTTTTACGACCATTAGCCCATTCAGTAGCAGGGCCATCTTCTCGATGTCGTAGGCCATGCTGATACCAAAATTTGGAACCATTAGCATACAATACTGCAGGGCCATCTTCTCGATGTAATTGGTCATTTAAATACCATGAATCATTACCATCACCATCCATAACTGCAGGGCCATCTTCTCGATGTAATTGGTCATTTAAATACCATGAATCATTACCATCACCATCCATAACTGCAGGGCCATCTAGACGATGATATTGACCAAATTCATTAGACCATACTTTAAGCATATACATTCACACCATTCATAAATTGTATTAGAGCATATTCTTCTTCTGTATAATGTTTGCCATTTAAATACCAAGATTTATGTCCAGTTGGAAATTCAATAGCAGGGCCATCAGTTCTATGTAATTGGCCATTTAAATACCATGATTTATATCCATCTGGTAATTCAACAGCAGGGCCATCTTCTCGATGATGTTTTCCATTTAAATACCAATGTTTATCACCATTTGAAAGTTCAGTTAGTATTGGTTCAGGCATAGATGTTCTTCCTATTCATAAATTGTATCATAATATATTCTTCTTCGGTATATTTTTTGTTATTTAACCACCATTCTTTATGACCATTTGTCCATTCAACAGCAGGGCCATCTAGTCTGTGGTATTTGCCATCTAAATACCAAACTTTATCACCATTTTCTCTTTCACGAGCAGGGCCATCTAGTCGGTGTAATCGGCCATGTAAATACCAATCTTTAGCACCATCTGGCCATTCAACAGCAGGGCCATCTAGTCTATGTCTCACGCCATTCAAAAACCAATGTTTAGCACCATCTGGCCATTCACAAGAAGGTCCATCAGCCCGATGTCGAAGGCCATTTAAATACCAATGTTTAGAGCCATTTACATTTTCAATTGCAGGGCCATCCTCTCGATGTCGAAGGCCATTTAAAAACCATTCTTTATTACCTAACGTATCTATTGTGCAAATAGAGTTCATGACCACCTCATTATTAACCAAGTATACAATTCTGCTGTTATTATAACACGAGTAAATGCAAAGTGCAAATCATCATTTTCTTCTGCGTATTTCCAATTGTAATTACCTTGTTCAACTAACCATTGCTCAACTTCTGGTCGTATATCAACTGCATAATGTTCCCCTGGATACTTTAAACATTCATCTTGATTATTGGCCAATGCAAACTTTGAAAATCCAACACGGCCATCTAACACAGTAAAAATCCTGCCAAGTGGTGCAGTCATTGGTTGAACACTTATAATGTCTTGTGCGATAGTTGTAGGGATTACTTTTCTAAGTATTGATAATATTTTCTTCATGACCACCTCAATAAGAACCAAGTATAATGTGCTTCACTTTCAAAATAAAGTCTTGTAATACGATCAGTTTCTTCTATTACTCTACCACCATATTTTTCAATTTCACTAGCCCATAATTTTAGATAGTTATTATCACAAACCTCACAAAGATTTATAATATGGTTGTCAAAAGTGCTCCATTTAATGCGTTCTTTATCATAACTCCAATCTATTATTACTTCATAACTCATGACCACCTCATTAAAAACCAAGTTATATGTTCTTCGTGGCTAAAATAAAATGTACAATAACCATATTGATCATCACTCACCCACTCCCAATTATGAAATCCAAATTGTTTATCACACCATTCGATAATTTCTAACAGTTTTAAAAAAGGTATTGACAATAATTTTGTATGGTATACCAACCCGCTATATGTCATGTCTATCTCACTCATACCAACCTCAATAAGAACCAAGTTACATGTTCTTCTTTGAAAAATTCTATATACGTCGCTGATTCGGGACTAATACTTCTTCCATCATTCAATTTTATTTCTTCAACATAGACATTGGTTATATGGTCATCAAGAGTATATAAAAAATCACACCAATGACCAGGTGTTTCTTGCCATAATTCTTCTAACTTAATATCCAATTCTGAATAGTATGGGATTCTTAATGTATTCATGACCATTTCATTACGAACATTGTAAAATGCGATTCAGATTTAAATTCAAGCATATAGGACGTAAATATATGAACACCTTGCTTGGCTAAATCACGCTTGAACCACTCCTCAAACCCACAGTCTGGAACTAATTTCTTATATTCAATATAAGTAGTTTCCTTATACTTGACCCACCATCGTGGGTTATGTCCAATATATTTTACCATTTATGCCCACCTCAACATAAACCAAGTTTTATCTGCTTCTGTTTTAAAAAAGAAAGTACACGTCAATAACTTCCATCGAAAATTACCTGTATCTATTTTCAAGTAATGTTCACCATAATTACCTTGACGTAATGGGTTACCAAAATGTTCAGTTGCCCATTTGGTAGATTCTTCTAAAATTTCAGTATTTACCCACGCATAATAACAAAATCCATCTGATACCTCAATGTATCCACTTTTTTCATGACCATTTCAATACAAACCAAGTATATTCATCTTCACGCATTGTTATATACCCAGACTCCAATGTAGCAGTTTTATACCCTGCTACCTTAAAAACAGATGGCCAAGTAATAGCATCATTGGTAGAACATCCCCATTTTGCAAACTTGGGATAATCCCATAACTGAAATTTAACATACTTCATGACCACCTCAATATAAACCAATTACGATATTCTTCTGTTTGAAAATAAAATGTACAATACCCAACATAATCATTTTGCTCCCAATCCCAGTTGTTAAATCCAAAATTGTCATCGCACCATTCGATGATATAACTCAATTCTATAAAATTTGGTGACAACTTCATTGAATAATCTAACCCTTCCTTAATAATCACGACCACCTCAACATAAACCAAGTAAAATGTGCTTCACTTTTAAAAACAAGATGCCCATCAACTAGTTCAACATTATGTTCTGCTATGTATGCATCCCAAAATGATTTTCCAGCCTTATGACCTAGTGGGTGCTTGAATGCTTCATATGAATTTGCATAAGCTCTCCAAACAGGTTTATTGGTGTGATGATCAACATTAACTTTATATGTCATGCCCACCTCAATAAAAAAATGTCATATCTTTAGCATCATGAAATAAAACAACAATAGGATGACCGTGTGAGTGTGTGCCTATAGAATACCACCAACTGTAACGTTCATATGGGACAAATTTTCCATCCATATTATCTTCTAACCATCTACCTGCTTCAACGTCGTTATCACCAATCCTGACCCAATTTCCGCTCATTCTTTTGATCATAACCACCTCAATAAAAACCAAGTATATTCTTCTTCACTCAAACTGTGTCTGGGATAACTATTATAATCATTTTGATAAGTCTTATACCCTTGTGAAATAAAAGATTCATTCCACCCAATAATATCATCCGTTGCATCAATGAATTTTGGGAAATCATATGTATCAAACTTTATTCTTTTCATGCCCACCTCAATATAAACCAAGTATAACATTCTTCACTGTCAAAGTAAATAATATCATCATCAAAATCAAATGTTGCCGTGAATGGTTCCAAACACACATTTAAATTACTAATCCATTCTTTTGTTAAAATACTAGTGTTAGTATATCCAGAGATATCATCTAAATGCATTTGCACAGATAACGGTAAATCACTCCACGATACAATCATGACCACCTCAATATAAACCAATTACAATCTTCTTCATTTAAAAAATAAAAAACAGAACCATTATGATACCATCTACATATATCACTAGATGAAAAATCACCTCGCTCACCAAATGTTTCTACACACCAGGTGTGCTGTTCATCATACATCCAATAAAAATGATTACTCCTAGAAACTATATAATAATCTACACCCTTGCGTGGATCACGGTGTGCCCCAGAACATTTTAATATAATTTTGTCAATCATGACCACCTCAATAAGAACCAAGTTATATGTTCTGGTTTACTAAATGTTATAGTAGTAATTTTCTGTGCTCTATCTTCTACACCTATTATATTTTTATCTAATTCTTTTATAAAATCAATCCATTCATCTGGAGTGCCTTCAGTTTGACGCCACATTTCTTCTAACTTCTTATCCAATTCTGTATAGAATGGTATTTCTAGTATATTCATGACCACCTCAATATAAACCAATTTAACTCAGCAGAGGTCTTAAACCAAATAGTCCATGTTCCAACATAGCATCGTTCTTCATTAAAATTTTCTCGACACCATTGCCTTACTTCTAATGGAATTTTAGGTCTATCACTAAACCCAATTCTATATGAATACTGATCATCACTAGCTATTATTCCTATCATCTCTATCATGACCACCTCAATATAAACCAAGTCTTATCTACTGGGGTTTTAAATAGTATTGTTGTACCGTCATCACTTCTAAAATCACCAATTCTTTTAGCATTAAACTTTAATAACTCTTTTCGTATTTTACTATCTCTCTGAATGTCAGATTCATCATCATGGAAATCCAATGCTATAATAAAATTCTGCCAACAACGTGGACAACTATGCCACCTACCCCCTAATTTGATTTCACGTTCTTTCATGACCACCTCAAAACAAACCAAGTATATTCTTCTTCACTCATACAATGTGATGGACAATAACTAACTTCAAACTTATTACCAATATATTCTGTAGTTTTAAATCCATCTCTTCTTAAAAATTCAGCATAACCAAGACTGGAAGCAGCCTCTACTACTCTTGGAAAATCTTCCATATAAAATGTTTTCATGACCACCTCAAAACAAACCAATTAACATCAGCTTCTCTCGATATCCACCACCTTACCGTAACATTGCTATATTCAATGCCACTATTATCAAGCCATTCATTTATTTCATCTATTTCATCATCTGAAATTCCAGGACATACTAATACCCATCGCCACTTAGATGTGCTCGTAGGCTTATCTATGGTAATTCTCATGACCACCGCAATATGAACCAATTGTAATGTGCATCGGATGCAAATACAATAGTACCTTTATCACTATACATTCCATTATATTTCATCAATTCAAGTTTAAGTTTTGAAATTATTCCTATTTCATCAAGTAATATTGCTTTAAATATATTTTCTCTTACATTTTCTGGCATATCAATCCATTTAACTTCATAAATCATGACCACCTCAATACAAACCAATCACGGTCTGCTTCATTTAAAAACCCAAAACGGTTACCATGATGATACCATCTACACGCCACTATATTAGTAAAATCGCCAGCTTTACCAAATTGTTCAGTACACCAGGTATGTTGGTCATCTGGCATCCAATACTCTTTACCAATATATGTTACTACGTGATATTCTCGTCCTTTGAATATATTGGATAACGTATAAGTTTTACCTATTGGCATAATACCCACCACATAAAAAATCAATATCTTATCATAATGTTAAAATTTTGTCAATAAAAAACCGGGATATACCCGGTTTATTTTTAGAACTATAATGTTCTCTATTATATCTAATATCGTTTACCATCTCTATCAGTAGAGGCCATGAATAAACTACCCCAGTTTTCTTTAAATGCTTCAATATGATCATCAAAAGACCCATCTGGTATTTTAGGATTACGAAATCCATTATTATAAAATGCCTTCATAGATGATACCGAACTCACTTGTGCCCCTAGATCAGGATACTTATTGACAGCCATTGCTACTAATTTTGTACCAATACCTTGGTTACGTTTATCTTCATCTACGATAAATTCTACTACACTAGCATCTCTAGGAGAATATGGTGCAGGTGATACTACTCTAATCAAACCACCAGGTATCACTATACGATCTTCACCATCTTTTAATTCTTCTAACAAGGTTTCATCAACTATGCCACCAGAACCATAGCCACCAACATTACCAACCGCTGACTTTATTTGTGAAGAGTCCCATGCTACATAATATACTTCTTCCCCTAATTTCTTAACAACCCCATTAAACCCTGTAATAGCTATAATAGCCTTTAAAAATGCTTCATTCTCACCACTATAAAAATCATTACCTATGCTATTTAATTGACGTAATAAAATATCATATCCATATTCATGGTACCCATCTATGGCATTATTTAATACCTTATTTCTACCCTCATATTCTACATCACCAAAGTTACTTAAGCTCATATCTAAATCAGGTGCCATCAACATTAGTTGTTTAATTTGCATCCTATTAAGCAATTTTTTATATTCACTATCCATGGGTTTACTAATATTTAAATACACCGGTATAACATTTGCACCACTACTTTCTCTATTTTGCATTGCATAACCACTTGCGGTATGATGCATATTAGTAAAGTAAAAACCCATACCAGAAGCACCTTCACCTTTATCAGCATATTCATATCCAAAACTGGGGAAATCAGCAGTGGTACCATGATACATTACTAATGGTCTTTTATTAGCATCTACGACTTTACTACCTTTAAACCATGCCCAAAAGTTCTTTAATGATTGTGGATTGTTTGTAATAGGTCTACCCAAACTATTTTCATTTGGTAAACTTCTCGCTTCAAATAATTCTCTTAGAAACATCTATATAATTCTCCATTACCTATATTTATTCAATTAGAATAGAGATGACCAATTCAACATAAACCAAGTTAAATCAGATTTATCCTTGAAAAAAATACGATTCCTATTTATATAATATCGACGATCACAACACTTTATCCATTTATCACGACTCATATTACCATAATCACCAAAAGTCTTACATAACCACTCATATACTTCAGGATAATACCGCTTTATCTCACCACCACCAGAAACACGTACACCACAAGAATGATCTACTTTATCATTTTTCCAATCAACATCAAATATCTTAAATTTCATGACCACCTCAATATGAAGAACCAATATCTTATCATATACACATAACCTTGTCAACTACTATTGACCTAACCATCCTTTTATGTTATAATATCAAAATTTTATAAGGATATAATAATGAAATCATGCTCCAAATGCAAAGAACTAAAACCTATTACAGAATTTAGTAAAGATATAACTAAAAAATCTGGATATCAATCACAATGCAAAGTTTGTATTAAAGTATACAAAAAAGCTAACGCAGATAGAGTTAAAGAATACAATAAACAATACTATAAAACTAACGCAGATAGAGTTAAAGAATACTATCAAGCAAATGAAGATAAATTAAAAGAAAGAAGGAAACAATACCGTAAAGCTAACGCAGATAGAGTTAAAGAATACCTTAAACAATACCAAAAAGCTAATCGAGATAAAATTAACTCATACATAACAGAACGAAGAAAACGTGACCCTTTATACAAATTAAAACATAATACTAGAAATCTTATTCGGCAATCAATTAAAAATAATGGCTACACAAAGAACTCTAAAACTAATCAAATACTAGGATGCTCATATGAACAATTTAAACAACACATAGAACTTCAATTTACAGAAGGTATGAATTGGGATAATCGTAATCTATGGCACCTTGACCATATCATCCCCATATCTCTAGGTCTAACAGAAGAAGAAATACTAGCACTTAATCATTATACAAACTTCCAACCATTATGGGCTGAAGATAATATACAGAAATCTAATAACATACACTGGACTAAATGCAAAGACAAATATAAGTAATAAAAAACCCGGCTATCAACCGGGTTCATTCTTATCCTATATACCTGTTAGACTTACTCAAATTATCAATAGCCCATAACGGCTGCAAATTACTATAATGATTCAGTGCTAATATCTCCTCTTCATTCAATCCATAACTTACAGGTATGATATGATCTAAATGCCACTCACTACGATTCTCCCAACTCATCCCTTCTAAAAACTTACTCTCTATATAAACCTTGAACTCTTCATAACTACATCCTAATATCTCATATGTCCTAGATGTCTTTTTATAGCCATTCCTATTAATTGATATCCCAATAAGATTTCTTATATTACTCTTTAACTTGAATAATGGATCAGTGGCCTTTCTATATTTTTGATATGCATTCTTCTTCTGCTTTTGTATCAACTGATCTACTTTTTTATCTAATACAATATCCTGCTCAATAGATATATTCTTTTTAGACAATCTGTACTCCTTCTGTTGGGCTAATACTTTTTCTTTATTAGCTATATGATACTCTTTTCTTTTATGTCTATTGTTCTTATTGTATTCAGTTTTATATGCAGCTAACTTCTCTTTATTTTCTTCTCTATAAACATTTACACAACTCTTACATTGTGATTGTAATCCATCAGTATGATGCTTATCTTTACTAAAATGTTCTATCGACTTTGTTATATCGCATTTCTTACAATGCTTGGTTTGTATAGGATAAATATCCATGTGATGACCTCCCAGTCGTTACCGCCATTGGATATCCCCATATCACGAATGGCTTTTTTATTGTCTAATATTTAGCTAGAATGCTAGCTGTGCCTCTATATATCAGCACCCTTATCACGCTCATATAAGCGTCATACAGGGTAGATACTTTACTTTATCTGTATTGTACAGTACAGTCAAAAAGCTGTGGAAATCATTCTTATACAGTCATAAAGCTGTGGAAACCATAGTATCTTTCTCAGCTATGCACGTTTTCACTACACAAAACCCCACATTATACCATACTTCTACAATGTTGTCAACCCTTTTCCCAGGCTGTTAGATAACATTATTGGCACGATAATTGCATAGTTTTGCCCTAGAATGCTAGCTGTGTATATTGACAATGGTATAAAAATGTGATATAATATGTAAATATCTTATATAATGGGAGTATGTTATGGAAGATTTAATATTTGAGATGACTTTCACAACTCATGTAGTAAGAGTGAGACGCAGCAACTCTATCTATCATTGTTGGAAGTATACTGACACCAGGTTTGACTATGAGTGTTTTGACAGTGAAGAAGCTGCCATGGACTATATAACAACAGCGCCACCTTCTATAGGATGGCATGTAACAGTTAAAGAAGTTGACAAATAAGATAAATAATGTTATAGATAGTATGATATAGAGAAACCACTTCAGGCAGACCCATAAGACCTGGTACATAAGTGGCTAATATAAGAATGCTAGCTGTGAATATTGATATACACTAGTAGGCAGCATACAGGCACATTGTCAAGCATTATATGGACGTACCATTACCTTACGTGAGACACATTATAGGCATAGAATGGCCCTGGACCATATAACCAGGAACAATACAATTAGAATTTCAATTAGCGTCAGAACTCAACGAAAAATTGCTTGAGATTTGATGTTTTCGTTTGTCTAGAGAAAAGTAATCTATTATATCATACTTTACTCAAGATGTCAAGTCCATTATCAAATACACCCATCTACCTACCATAATGCTAGCTGTGCTATATCAATATTCTAATATGCTAGCTGTGTAATATTGCTTGACACCATATATGCATTGTGCTACCATATGATTTTTTAAATTGGAGCACACAATGAAACGTTTAAGTAAATCGCAGCAGTTAAGTAAATCACAGCAGTTATTGGTCCGTGTTAATGCAGTATCATTTAGAACTACTGCTGCCATGGTTCGAAGTGGAGTTGGTAGTACTAGTTCATTCAACTTGGCAGCAATTGCCGCATTGGAAGCTTTAGAGCAGATTAGAGACCAGCAAGTAAAACCAGGTGGTATATTGGGATCCTGGAATGGCTACCAGGTGCAGTTGGATATGTGCTAGCTGTGTAATGTACACATATGGGGATTAATATAATGATAGATGAGAAATATGTACCGGAAGGATATACTATAGAAGAATGGACTGTTAAACAGGTTGATATTACAAAGATGTTATTGTCTAGACAAATGTTTGAAAACCAGTTGACAGATTGTGATGATGTGATAGAATATAGGTTTTGAATAGTGGAATGATAATATGAACATTGAAGAAAAGTTAAAGATAGCTAAGGAGAACTTAGCTAAACGTGGTGTATTGATACCAGAATATAAAGCTGATATAGTAGAGCATACACATAGTGCAGAAGAACAAGAGGAAATATATCAAGAGGCATTAAAGATATCACGAAGAATACTTGACAAATTAGAGAACTATGAGAATAGACGAAATAGTAATTGAACTGGGGAAAGAGATGGCTAGATATATAGGTGCTAATGTAGTAGATGGATGTTATGAGTTTGATATTTATGATATACCAGAAGCAGAGATGATGTGTCCTGATGAATTCATTGAATCGTTGTCTTCATTGTCAATAGAAGATGGTGATATCTATACAGTATTTGATATTTCACATCAAGACGAATGGGCAGAGTTATTAAACAATTATCGAATTGAGTTATTGCCTAGTATTAGGGCAGGAACATTATTTGATTTAATGAGCAAACCAGATTAGGAACCAGATTTAAATATTGTTGACAATTAGTATAACCCTGATAGAATAGTGTTTCATTTAACTAGGGGCAGATATGAACATTAAGAGTTTAGTGCGTGGTAGAGAGAACGAAATCATTTCTTATATACTTGATTTTTACGATGTTGAATTACATGGTGAAGAGCATTGGTTTGCTTACTTTATCAATGGTTCGGAGATTGATGTAAAAGTCGTATATGAAGATGATGAATTGGCTATTAGTGCATATAGTATAGATTATGGTCATGATGATGAGTTTGTAAAAATAGTTTGACAAGATAGAATGGCTATGAAATAATAGCCATTCATTAAGTGAATATGATGAGGAATAACAAAATGGTAGATGAGTTAAAAGAAGATATAACAAAAAAGGAGGACGAATTGAAAGCTGAATATGAGTATTATAGTAGGTTAAAAGATTCGGTAGACAAGTTGGAAGTATTAGTAGAAAAGTTAAAAAACACGCCTGTATGAAAATTGTTGAAATTTTAGACATTGACAATGACATTCAAGATATGGTTGATATTATAAAACTAGAAACATTACCAAAGATTGATAAGTTTATTGACAATATACAGTATATTAGTAATGATTATACTGTTCCTGTTGATATGTTTAATAAAATGGTATTGGAAGAATTTTTATTAGAAGCAAAACAAACAAAACAGGTTTTAGAAGAAAAATTTGACAATAATTCAAGATGGGTTATTGAAATTACTAGAGTAATAGATTATCTTAGTGGAAACTATTGACAAGTAAAATAAACCTGATAGAATAGCCATTCATTAACCAACTGGAGCAGAGCAATGACATTAGCACAATTACGAAAAGAATTAAAGGCGATTGGGTACAAGGTAAAGATTGAAACATTTAGTTTTGGGAAATTTGCAACATATCATTCATTAGATGGTCGTAAACGTCCAAGTATATACTTTAATGAAGAACAGCGTAAAGAATGGTATGAATTGAATGAATACCAATTAATGAATTTGGATAGATTAAAGCAATTACGAGCAGATGCAAAAATTAGTGGATTGTTAGCTGAATAATTAGTAGTTGACAATAGTAGCCATTAGTATATAATGGCTACATCTTAAACATAACGGAGCAAGACAATGAGAGAAGCAATTAAACAAGATGTAGTGAATAACCTAATGCCAGATGGTTTATCATCTAATGGTAAGAAAGCATATAAAGCCATTATGCAAGTATTGATTGATAATGATGCCTTAGATACAGGTGGATGTAAAACCTTTTATAGTCCAGCTGAATGGAAAGCCAGAGGGGAAGAATTTTGTCTTGGTGCTGAATTGATTATTGTATATGATGGTGGTGGTGTTGCACCATTCTTTAACTATGATTATGAGTGCTATGGTGCTATAGATTTAATGGATAAAGCATTAGATGAAGTAGGGTTATATAGTGAACAAGGTACAAGTTGGTATAGTGGAGTTTATTTAAACTGATAGTTGACATATTAGAATGGCTGGTATATACTAGCCATTCATTCACAAACATTGGAGCATAAAGATGAACACATATATTAGTAAAGATTGGTCAAAGAACTGGGTAGCAAAGACAACTATTGATTTAGATAACAGAGAAGTATCTATTACTACACGCAAGACTAGCAATGGTTTGTTAAACACTTTCGTTAGTGTAGGCACGAGAGAGGGGATGTTTGTAAGTCATATGATGTATCAAGACTTTATGAGAACTTATATATCTACAGCATGTAAGCGTATAACTTCAAAAGTTGTTGAGAAGCAACATAATGATTTTTTAGATGGTTCATTGGATGATGTATTAGTTGCCATTGATGAATTTTATAATAAAGAAACTGCATAATAGTAGTTGACAATAGTAGCCATTAGTATATAATGGCTACTTCTTAAACGAAACGGAGCAATTAGAATGAATAAGTTTTATTTAGTGCAAATAACAGATGTGAATGGTGAGTATGAGAATACTACCAGTTGTTTAGCAATCTCTACTGAAGATGAGATACAAGAGAAAGCAAACGACATTGCTAGAACATGGTATGCAGAAGATGGTGATGACTTGGCCGATGACCAATGCTATCACTTTAGTAATGGATGTGCGGTTTATGCAGATTGCTTCAGAGAGATATCTGAGCAGACATTTAACGAATTAAAGCCAATCTTAGCTGTATTGGTTTATTAAAGATTATTGTATCATTGTGCATGGAGCATAGCACCGTATTATAGACATAATGTAAGAGTGGTCTTGGTGTGAAAAACCTTACAAGATAATAACACGTCACATATAAGGACATACTGTATCCAGCGTGGGTATTATCATAATGGGGGCTAATGCTCCCATTATTATTTGTGTTATTAAAAAATAACAGACAAGTTGCCTTTGATATTACTCGACTTGTAATCAGCATCACCTGTATATCCCACGTTGCTATCCTTGCATCGATGTGTATATTATACCGAAGAATAAGATAATGTCAACAGTTGACAAGAAATAATATTAGTATATAATAGACATATATTCAATAGAGGAGAAGATAATGACTAGAGTAGAGAAATTTTTTGCAATCATTACTATATTAATAATGGTTGTATTGGGAATCAATGCGTATATTCAGATCGTAGAATATCGAACATTAGATAATGAATGTGTTGACATTGAGCATACTGATGGATATACTGTATATAATCCATTACATGGTGGTTCATTTACACAGATACCAGAAACCACAACATACTTATGTAGTGATGGACGTGTAATAACAAAATAGTTGACAATAGTGTTCATTAGTATATAATGAACACATCTTAACAAGAACGGAGCAAGAAGATGAAGTATGAATATTGTATAAGTCACCAAGGTGCAGATGGATATGATTTAATGATATGTGATAATGAGTGTGATGACCAATACACGATTGCAAGAGATGTAGAATATGAGAGAGCAGTAGAAATTATGCACGAACATGCTCAACGTAATAAGTTTAAGGAATATGTACTAGGTCGTAAAACATACAAGGTATTAGTATAAAATAGTTGACAATAGTGTTCATTAGTATATAATGAACACATCTTAAACGAAACGGAGCAAGACAATGATATTATATAGAGTTGAAGTAAATTTTTCACAACACATAAATGAGTTATTTAGAGTTCATGGTTATGAAAAAAAGGTAAGAGAATTGACAGGTGGATTGGCTACAGTAGATTATACTGAGGGTCTTATCTATGTTGATTGCAATGATTTACTTCAAGCAAAAGAGATTGATGAAGCAATAAAGATGCATATTGATGAAGTTCATGAGTTGAACAATGATATAATGAATAAGATTGAAGCATTCGCTCAGTTATATCAAGAAATGAAACACAGAAAAGATATACAAACAATAGTCAATGATGTAAGATATGATTATCCAGACGTATACAATATTTTAACATTAAATATTTTAACATTAGATGATTACGCATAATAGTTGACAATCGTGTCCATTAGTTTATAATGGACACATCTTAAACAAAGTGGAGCAGAACGATGATATACGCATTTCGAATTAAACAATCAGACAATACCATTAGTCATCATGGATTAGTATCAGCTGGTAATACCACTGATTTATTTTGGGCGATAGATGAATTTGTAGACCCACATGCAGTTGAACTTAAGAAATGTAAACAACCATTTTCTATATGTTTTACTTCAGAAGAAGATGAAGATGAAGATGAAGATGAAGCTGTTGTACCAATGCAGAACAATGAAATTGAATTAGGTGATCACTTATACAATACTCTTTCTGATTCGGACGGTTGGTATGTTCCAAAATGGAAAAATTTTAATGAGTTGATCAAATAGAACTGGTATGTTATACTAGACACATCTTAAACAAAGTGGAGCAGAGCAATGAAATTGACTAAAGAGCAAGAAAACAAGTATGTAGAGAAAGGTGGTATATATTGTCCCCATTGTGGAAGTAATGATTTAGAGAGTTCTTGTATAGATTTAGATTGCAATATGGCAACAGTCAATGTAAAATGTTGTAGTTGTCAATCAGATTGGTATGATGAGTATAAATTCGTAGGTATTAGTAATTTCAGTTTAGGAGCAGAGCAATGAGTATTGAAAAAATTAAGGCTATATTAGCAAGAACAGCAGTCTATGTACCAGCCGATTGTGAGGGCATTCGTATCTCTCATTGGGATGATGAAATGTTTTATGGCATTGGTGAAGAGTATGGTGACAATTATGCCATTGACTATAATGAAGTTGATTTAGAAAAAGATATGTTTTATGAATTAAAACTTGTTGACATCAACGAATAACTTGGTATAATAACCTGACATTAACGAAACGGAGCAATACAATGGGTTGGAACAGTTCAGAGGGTATCTTAGATGAACGAGTATCATCATTAGAGAAATTACGCAACATTACTAACATTCTTGTAGTTCAAATACATAATGGCAAATATGTATTAAAGTTCTTAGGTAATGGTAATGCGTTTTCTGGTTGGCCTTATGTAATGGGAACACATGAATACAGTTATGATGATGCCCATGAAGCAAGATTAAAGTATCTATCAAAATAGTTGACAATAGTGTTCATTAGTATATAATGGACACATCTTAACAATAAACGGAGCAAGACAATGCCAAATTGGTGCAATAATACATTAACATTATCACATCCAGATCCTAAGAAAATGGAACTGATTGTAGAAGCAATTAGAAACAATAGATTATGTGAAACCATTAAACCAGTACCACAAGAATTGCTTGAAACGGTTGCAGGTTGTATGGGTGCTGGAACACCTGAACAAGAAGAATTAGAAGCTAAACAATTATCGAATAGAAAGAAATATGGTTATTCAGATTGGCATGAATTTACTACACATGAGTGGGGAACGAAGTGGGATATATGTGATGCTAGAATTATAGAGGATTTACCGCCACAATGGTTAGATAAAGGCAATGGTTTAGAATTGACTGATTATACTGTAAGAGCGGTATTTGATACAGCATGGTGTTCACCTAGTGAAATATATGTAGAGTTATTTGAACAAGGTTATGAAGTAGATGCCAAGTATTATGAGTCTGGTTGTGGTTTTGCTGGATGGTTTACCAATGAGGGAGGTAATTCATATTTCGAGTGGGAGAGTTTAGAGAATGCTAGAGATATCTTACCAACTGAATTAGATGAAGAATTTAATATCATCGAGAATTTAGAAATGTGGGAAGAAGACCAAGACGAAGAACACGAATAATTAGTAGTTGACAATAGTGTCCATTAGTTTATAATGGACACATCTTAACAACAACGGAGCAAGACAATGAGAGATTACGATATATTTTTCAAAGGCAGTTACTTTGGGACAGCTAAAGATATGCCAGATAATGAAGCAGATGCTCTTGATCATATTCTAAAGGAATTATTTGCTTTTAAATATTTTGAGTGTGATGCAGATGATATTCATATAGAAATGATTAAGGTAGAAGAATTGACTATTATGCAAGAAGCATTTATCAAGTCATATAGTAAAAATGTTGCCAAAGTAGATGATGAAGAAATCATTGAATACTTCAGGACTGGTAAAAGAACGTATAATACCGACCATATTGAAGATAATTGGTTATTATGGAATTCAGCAATAAAATGGGTATCATGTAATGAAAACTTTTAAGATTGTGCAAGTAGTAGAAGAAATCTATATCATAGAAGCAGAAGATGAAGAAACAGCGACTGATATATTATACTCTGGTGGTATTGAACCCAATAAGTATGGTAATATGTCAATCGAAAGTGTTGAAGAATATAATGAGGAGAAATAATGGCTACAAAGGTTATGTATATTACCGCAAGAATTGAATATGATACCGATGGAAAACATTCCATAGAAGACATATTTGGTGATTTAGAATATGATTTTGGTATAGATTTAGATGGTGTAGAAATCTTAGATACTGAATTGACTGATTACGAAATAGTGGAGTAATGATATGTTAGTAACAGCAAAAAGTTCTCATGGTACATTTGTATTTGATGCCATTGCTGGTGGTGTCATAACGTGTAATTTAACCGATGATTTTGGTTCTAGGCCGATTAAAGTTGATGTCTATGAATACTTTGATTACTATGGTGAAAGTTTGCCTAGTAGTGTAGATGTAATGGACATTGGTTTCACTACATTGAATGGTGATATAATTGAACCAGATCATCAATGGCGAGAAGATATAAAATATAATGTTTGACAATCGTGTCCATTAGTTTATAATGGACACATATTAACAACAACGGAGCAAACAAGATGAAACAAAGAGATGATATTATAGCAGAATTAGCTGAACACGCATTGGCAAGTGCGACAATGGAAGATTTACAGCAGGTTTACTGTGAAGATCAATTTGATTACTTCAATGATTTACCAGTTTCAGAATTAAAAGGTCATGCGATTACTCTGGGATTGATTGAAGAAGACGAAGAAATCGAATAATTAGTAGTTGACAATGGTGTCCATTATAAACTAATGGACACTTCTTAAACAAACATATTGGAGCAATATAATGAAAAAATTTATTAAAACAGTAAAAGTTGGAGAGTTATCATCTACTATTAAAGTAGAAATAACAGATCGCGGTACTACCATTATTGAATGCTATGGCTGGTCAAGTTGCGTTCATAAAGAGGATAAACTTGATAAATTGGAAAGTTGTATAACAAATGTCATTGCTAATGAAACCAAAAAACTAACAGAAATACACAACAGAATTGAGTTAGTATCCGCTTATTTAACTGGTGCAGAATTTAAAGAAATGAAACATTTTTAATAGTTGACAATCGTGTCCATTAGTATATAATGGACACTTCTTACTATAATGGTTTAATCCAATCTAGTTTATCACTTTTTGCTAGGTTATCAGTTGCCCATAATGGCTGTAAGTTGGTATAATAATTTAATGTTATTATATCACTTTCAGTCAAGGCAGATGCTAACGGAATGATATGGTCAATAACCCATTCACCATAATTATCCCATTTCATACCATCAGTAAATTGTGTTTCTAAATGGATTATAAATTGTTCGTAAGAACATCCTAATATTGAAAATGTTTTGGATTTTTTAGAATAGCCTTTCTTATAAAAAGCGTTATAAACTAATGACCGAACATTGCTTTTAAACCGATACATTGGATCAGTAGCACGTCTATTTTTAGCATATTCTGCTCTTTTAGATTTATTATTTTGAAAGTATTCTGGGTGATACTTATCCTGATATGATTTACGGCAATATTTACATGTGTAAGATATCCCGTTGGGTTTAGATTTATCTTTACTAAATTCAGTTATAGGACGTGTTGTATCGCATTTTTTACAATGATGATAACCAGATGATACAGTGAGAAGTTTAATAGGTATAGCTGGTTTATATGTTAGTTTTTTACGGATTTTTTCACAATTTTTACATTGTGTTTTTAACCCGTCTTTTTTATCTTTGTCTTTATGAAAATTATCTATTGACAAAATGGTATTGCATTTTTTACAATGCTTAGATTGTATAGGATAAATATCCATTGTGATGACCCTCCAGTCGTTACCGCCAATGGATACTTGCAATATCACGATTGGCTTTTTTATTGTCTATTATTTATCAAAATAGTGTTGACAAGTGTTTTTATTATGCTATACTAATTACAACTTAAACAACGACGGAGATTAAAGTATTATGGGCTTAGATCAATATTTTGTTGGTAATAAAACATTATCAGCATATAAGAAAAAAGAGAAGTTATATATTGATTACTTCAATACCTTAAATGAACCTGATATGGAGACAGAAGAGGGATTGTTTATATCACAATTTTGGGGCAATGGTGCAGTAATTACACAAGTATTAAAGTCATTACCAAAGTTAGTTGGTCAAATGGGTGATATCAATACTGTTAGGAAGATTAATGGTGAGTATGTCATAAGCACAGAGGTAATGTACTGGAGAAAAGCAAATCAGATACATGATTGGTTTGTAAAATATGTACAAGATGGTATTGATGATTGTACAAGATATACAGTAGAAAAACACCATTTAATAGATTTACAAGAACGCATTAGTTTTATATTAGCTGGTATTAAGTTTCCAGCTTCTAAACAGATGTATAATGAGAAGTATAAATGGGAAGCACCAAAGTCTAATCTATGGTTAGCACACAAGATATTACCATCTTCTAATGGTTGCTTCTTTGGTAATACCGATTATAACAAATGGTACTTTGATGATTTAAGAAATACTAAGAAGTTCTTAAGAAGTGTATTAAAGAAATCTACCCAAGCCAACTGGACTTTTGAATATCATAGTTCTTGGTAGTTGACAAAACAGAAACGAGCGGTTATAACGACCGCTCAATAACACAAACACAGTACGGAGTAAGAAAATGGCATTAGTTTTAACAAGAAAAGTAGGTGAATCAATAATGATAGGAGATGAGGTAATTGTTACTCTTATTGCTATTCAAGGCAATCAAGCAAAACTGAGTTTTACTGCACCCAGAGATGTATCAGTTCATAGGGAAGAAGTCTATGCCCGTATCTTAAGAGAAGAAAAGGAAGTGGTGTCATGAAAAAGGGCGAGGTTGTCATATTAGACGCAGACGATGACATTGAGCCAGAAGATTTCATAGAACCAAGTACTGATACTGTAACTGTTCGATCTTGGAATATATTTCTTGACAATGACTTGATTGATACGGTAATATATCCAAGCACTTTTAATAGTAGACAAGTAAAGTGTAGGTTGATAGTTCAAGATGACTATCCATTAGAAATAACAGTAGAGGAGGCGTAATGTATCGAGTATATGTAAATGGTAAAGCAAGTATCTTTGAATTTTTAGATGTAGCAAAAGAGTTTGCAAGATTATCGGGATTATGGTATTATATATCAACTGATGATGGCATTGTCCATTCGCAAGATGATGACGCTATTGAGTTATTATTAGGAGAATAAATGAGAGTTCCAGAGTGTAGCATTCAACGTAGACATTATTTGCAAGAACAGAGTAATGTGCCCGTGGTAGTAGAAGAAACAAGCAAAGTACTATATCTAATAGCATTTATATTTGTGCTTGCATTATTCTTCATTTAGTAGTATAATATAACCTTAGTCAGTCAGGTATATGACTGACAAATTGGGCCGGTAGAGCAGTTTGTACACCTTTAGTTTAATGGTAAAACAACAAACTCATAATTTGTCAGATCTGAGTTCGAGTCTCGGAGGGTGTACAAACTGCTTTATCATATGGTTTAATATATGTTATTATAGAGAGTCTTAGTGTAATGCAAACTGAAGTATTCGACTTCGACGGAAGTGGCTTTGGTTGCGATACAAGTAAATGAAAATACCTTAGTGTACATACGGTATCAGAGTTTATTTTGGAAGGCTTAGCATACTACCGTTGTAGGTGGAGGTACTCATTTTAGATGAGTGGGCTCTCTATAATAACATTAAATAAGAACAATATAGTAAAATATACTTTATTATGTGGTTTAATAATAAAATCAATGACTTATATAAAATGTGCGTTCCTACGTGAAATGTGGGTGCTATGATACTGCTAATTGAGTTTCTTGCAACACTTTTTTAACTAAGTCATTGATTTATAAGGATAATGTCATTTAAGTGAATGTATTATCCTTAGTTATAAGTTATTGATTTTTATATAGTTTTTTATGATAGTGTTAATTTATATTAAAATATCGTAAAGGGTATGCCTTTTTTCTATTCAGAATAGTAGAAATGTGTACTCTTAATATTTGTGCGGCTAATTTGATTGAACTAAAAATAAAACCATCACAATACACTGCTTTACTTGCCCGTTGTGATAATAGTTTTTTATTAGCCTCTGTCATTTTCCTACCAATATTGGCTAGTAACAGCTTTTGTTTATTTTCATCAGATAATTTACGACCTTTATTCTTACTACCACATTTTATTTTTGTTTCGGTTGTATGTGTTTTTCCTTTGAATGGTGATGGTATACTTAATTGTTTTCGTGTTTCGCTAATTTTACGTTTTGTTTCGTCTGAACGTGGTGTTCCTGTTGTTGGGGATGGTAAACTTAATTGTTTTCGTGTTTCGCTAATTTTACGTTTTGTTTCATCTGAAAGAGGGTTACCTCGTCTAGATCGTGCTATTTTTTCTTTATGTTCTGCTGATAGCTTAGCATTAGCAAAATTAGTTCCACCATTGTGATTATTAAACCATAATGGATTATTTTTAGCATTGACCCTACTAAGCACCTTATGTTCCCATAATCGTGCCTCTGAAGCATTGTTGAAAGTTTTTCTAACCTGAACAGAAAATGATTCTATACCATAAGCAGATATTAGTTGATGTATAGTTGATGATGATGTAAAATATGAAATCCAAAATTGAGATGGATTAGCAACTCTTTTAGAATTATTAGCATAACTAACTCCATAATAGACTTGACCAGTTGGTAAAAATTTAATAATATAGGTGTACGGAATATAAATATCCATGTTGATGTCCTCCTCAAAGACGTTAATGCCAATGGGTGTACCACCACCGCGATTGGCTTTTTTTGTTGCAGTGTATTTATCACTTGACATATTATTGACAATAAATTATAATAACCATATATTAACAAAACTGGAATAGGCAATGATAAAAGTAGTGGAAACAGATGAAGAAATCATGGAACGTATCAGAGAACGATTTAATTATCTTGAAGACATGACACGAGCAGTTAAAGCTGGAACAGTACGTTCAATGATTGTATCAGGAAGTGCTGGAATTGGTAAAAGTCATGGTATTGAAAAAGTATTAAAATATCATGATATGTTTGCTGATATTGCACAAGACCAAAGTTTAAAAAAATATGAAATCGTCAAAGGTGCTATTGGTGAATTAGGTATGTATAAAAAATTGTATGAATACCGTCATTCTAAAAATGCTATTATTTTTGATGATTGTGATGATGTGTTTCAAAGTGAACGTGGGTTAAATATGCTAAAATCCGCGTTGGATACTAGCAAGACAAGAATCTTAAGCTGGCATTTTGATAGCCATTCATTGCGTGAGGAAGGTATTCCTAATTCTTTTGAATTTAAAGGTGGTATCATTTTTATTACTAATATTGATTTTAGTAAGATTAGAAGTAAAACATTAAAACCACATTTAGAAGCACTTGAAGATAGGGTTCATTATTTTGATCTTACAATTCATACCGTTAGAGAACGCAGTTTAAGAATTAAACAAGTTGTAGCTGATGGTATGCTGAATGAAATGAATTTAACCGAAGAAGCAAAGGTAGCGGTTGTTGATTATGTGTTAGATAATAAAGATAAAATTAAGTTATCACTAAGAACTGTATCAAAAACTGCGGAATTAGCAGAAGCATTTCCAGATAACGATAAATGGAAAAAAGTTGCTAGTCTTACACTCAAACGAATATAACATTGATGACATAAAGTTGTCCTCCCTTGATTATAATGCCCTTGCTCCGGTATTATAATCACCTCGAATAGCACACACCATGCTCCGTGTAGTGCTATTCAAAGCCAGTCGGCATTCCGCTGACATTGAATAACCCATATAGGCTAAGTTGCTCCCTTAGTGTATATGGGTTTTCTTTTGCCTAAAATATTAGTTGACAATAGTGTTCAGTAGTTTATAATAGTCCCATATTCAACAACAACGGAGCAAGACAATGGAACAATTCAATCAATATTACGCATTTGGTATTGGCTACCGTGATGGTAGAGATAAAGGATATTATAGTGAAGACATTGAAACTATATTAGAAGAAGATTGGTATTATTATAATATCGGTTATGAGGCTGGGGTTGCGGATTTTTGTAGATTTGAGCTTGATAATGCAGAAAAAGATTGTTGACAACCTTATTCAATAGTTTATAATAGACACATCTTAACGAGAACGGAGCAAGACAAGATGAATAAAAGAGTAGTTATTATAGTAAAGGGTGGCATGGCTGATTATGTCAATGATGCAGATGTAGATGTATGTTTAATTGATGTTGACAATATTGAATTTGGTTATACACTAACACCAAAAGATATCGAGGGATTTGGGGACATAGTACCACAATGGATTAAAGATGATTATCTTGAAGATGAAGCAGACCCAAGTGAAACCCATTGTGATACTTGTGGATATATTCATGAAGTATGTGATTGTAAAAAAGATTAATAAAGATTTGACAATAGTGTTCATTAGTATATAATGGACACATATTCAACAACAACGGAGCAATTAGTATGAAGCAATATGAAATAACATATGATGAGTTTGAAGAAAAGTATCGTCCCATTGTAAACCATTTAGACGACAATGCAAGTTTAGCTGGATGTATGTTTGAAACCTCTGGTGATGAATTGGAATATGTATTATCTATTGCTAATACAGAACCTAATCGTGTATGGACTTATGTGCCAGATTATGAACCAACTGTTCTTCAATCTGGTTATAGATTAGCCAATCGCATTGGTTATATCATAACAGAAGAACCATTTGAAGATGATACTTATATCACAGTCTATGACCCAGATTTAGAAGATTTAGATTGACATACAATTGGGGCTAGGTTATACTAGCCCCATATTATAACAATGCTAGCTGTACATATTACCATAGCCCGCATAGCACACATATAGGAGTATATAACATGGCAGTAATACTATTTTGGATACTAATAATAGCAGGTATAGTTTTCTTCATATCATTCGCTATTGAATTCATAATTATACTGTTCTTGGCATTACTTGGTGTAGTGTTATTGGGACAAGGCATTGGTGGACAAGCCATTTTTGTTATAGTATTATTATTGATAATACTTAAAAAGAAGTAAGAGTGCTAGCTGTACATATTGATTGACACGCCTATACGCGCGTGTTATGATACACACATACTAACAACCGGAGCAAATAACATGAACGAAGAACTAAAAACATATACAATGACCATCACTGTTAAATGTGATGATAGAATGGGCAATCTTAGAAATTGGGTAACAGAAGCCATTTGGTGTGGTTTAGATAATAATACAGGTGAAGATATTTTAGACTTTGATATTGAGGAAGTCGAGCAATGAGTTATCTTTTATTATTGATCTTTTATAATGGTCAAGTACAATCGACCTATTATACTGATAAACAATCATGTGATATGGCCTTATTTGAATCGACTGATGCTGGTAAGCGTAAAGAATTGCGTGTTGCTGAATGTTATAAGATAAAAAAATAATTGTTGACAGTGGTTGAATAAGGTTTATAATATATCCTTATTCAACCCACAATGGAGCAACAAAATGTCATACTTTCAATCATTAGATGCAATCGGTGAATTCATTATCCCAGAATTCAAAACCAGATTTGAATACAGAATAAGCACAGGTGATGCCCCAAGACAAGGTGATTGGGGAATTCGCAATGGCTTTGCTCATGAGATCGCAGTATGTGATGGTAGTGTTCGATTTGCTAATGTCAAGAAAACTGTTGCCTATGTTGCCATTGGCGAAGATTGGGATGGCAAGCCAATAGTCGAGAAATGGCAGATAAAACATATCTGGAAAAAATAGATGTTGACAAGTGGCTATTGTCCTGTATAATAGCCACATCAACAACAAAACGGAGTAACAAACATGAAAGCAATCGGGGCAACAATCGAGTATTATTGGGGGGATGAAACATTCCATCCAGAAGCAGAACGAGTACATTATACTGGTTATGTATCATTTGGTCAAAATGATGAAGAAAATGAACTTGACAATTATGGCATACCAGATAATAATATCTTTTACTATGCTGAAAACGAGCAAGAATTAAAAGATTACTTGGAATATCCAACATCGGAATGGATATTAGTTAATTACGATTTAGAATACAAATAATTATTGACAAGTGGCTATTGTTCTGTATAATAGCCACATCAACAACAAAACGGAGCAAACAAAATGGCAATCGAATTCACTAGAGTATCCGCAGACATCAATGGCAATTCTCGTCATGTATGTCACTTCTTGAACTTCATCAAAGAAGATGAAAAGGCAAGTTATGAAGTGGCAATCAAACGTGGTAACAAGTTAGGCGGTCGTAAATTTCATAACAAACAATATGGCGGAGGCATTGTATTACAGGTGTGTGAAGGTATGCTACCTGAACTAGAAGAACGAATTGTAAAAAGTTTAAAATAATAGTTGACAAGCGTATATGCTAGCTGTATCATATACGCTTCAATAACAAAACGGAGCAAACCAGATGATTACAGTAACAAACAAAGCAAACCAAGTGACAAAGTATGATAACAGCATATTGCCTAATATATGTGTTAAAGTATGCGGAGGTGGTTTGACTGTAAAACAAACAGCCGATGCAATGATGCTACAAACACAAATACAACTGCACGGCAAAGCGACTAAGAACGGCTACACCATTGTGATGCAGGATGCTTAATGCTAGCTGTGTATAACGCTTGACACACCACACGAGCGTATAGTATACTGTACGCTCATTCAATAAGAACGGAGCAATTCAGATGAACACTAGAGAACGATTAGTTGAGATGTACTTTGACTGGGTAAACAATTTCATAAGCATTGACAAGTTTGCTGAGTATCATAACTTGCATAGAGATGAAGCAATGTTATTATTAGATGTTGCTAGAAAACTTGCCTATGCTGATAGTCCTGAAAGCATTAAACTTGATAATTTAATGGAGGCATAAGCAATGAACCAATTACTAGGTAATATCTTATTTGACTTGTACCAATTCTCATCAGGATTGAATAAACACCATTTTCAATGGACACGCGCCCCTAAGGGATTACAAGTATTAGCTGGTACTGATACCACAGGATTAGTTAAATGGCAAGGTAAAAGATATTATGTGTGCTATGAATGGCAAACAAATGCCATTGTAATAGAAAATGATTAAAAAGATTTGACATGCTAGAGTGGATAGTCTATACTATCCACTCACTAAACAGCAATGGAGCAAAACAATGTATACAGGCACTTTATATCTTAACAACAATGGATCACGCTGGATCAATTACACTAATGGTGTTAAAGATACAATAACTTTGAAAAATAAAAAAGGCCAGGATATTACCAGAAAAGTAAATTATTACAGCTCTTTTGGTAATCATGGTACAGCCAATATAAGCTACAAAGGCAAGAAAATAAATGTATTCGCAGATTCAATTTTAGATTAAAATAAAATTTGACAAGTGGCTATTGTCCTGTATAATAGTCACAAGGTTAGAGATTGGCTCTAACCATCACGGAGCATCATAAAATGATAAAATATACTTCAAGAGTTTGGACTAAATCAGTTACACAACAAACAATCAAACAGCTAAGACAAGCTGGTTTGACTGTAACCAAAAAAGATAGTGGATACGAATGTATCGTAGGGGATACAATGGTATTCAAAGCAATGAACGGCACGAGAGGATATCTCGTGAGATATGACGAAAATTTATTTGCATAAAGGTATTGACAAGGGGCAAGGAAGCCCCTATAATAATCCCAACATCAACGAAAGGAGTAAAAGCAATGATTGAAGAAGTATTAGGTTTTGAAGAGTATGAAGAGTACGAAGCGTATGAAGAAGACTTCAACGCACCTTGGGCAGAGGAAGAATTTGATAAAGACTATGATTTTTTCATAGATTAATATTTGACAATAGTGGCTATTAGTATATAATAGCCACATCAACAACAAAACCCGAAAGGAGAACAAAATGAACGAAAACAATACAGGCAGATACTTAACCAGTGATTTCCACAAAGTCATTGGGGGCTTAGAAGTATTTTATGATTACCAAGATAATAAACTATCTATTCATCATATACTCAACGACATTAGAGAGGAGTTATTAGGCACGTTAAAATTGCCTATGGCTGACTTTAATCGCATAACTGAGGTATTGCATAGGGATCACTTTGTTCGTGGTGTAGGCGAAGAATTTGACACTAGAGAGGATAATGAATTATGCTAGTATTTAGTCAATGGTTTGTCGATATAATTTGTATTGGCATTATTTTAAGTAATGCTGTAACATATCTTTATAACACTTATATAATAGTAGGAGAATAGTAATGAAAACATTATCTTGGAGAGAGTTAAGAAGAATTGGCAACACCGATAACGCTAACCGATGGTATCCATGTGAGGAAGTACAAGAATATTTTACCAACATTAGAGAGCCTAGTCGAGCGTTTCCACATTCGTTTGCCCGTTCCGCACAAACAATGAAGTTTGCTAAGTGGTTGATATTTAACCGCCCAGAGATAGCAGAAAATCTTGAACTATCTTTAAAATAAAAGTTGACAATCGTGGCTATTAGTATATAATAGCCACATCAACAACAAAACCCGAAAGGAGAACAAAATGGCTAAATTTTATGTTCACTTCAACGACAATATGTGCGACCAAGATGCAGTAATGGAAGTATTCGCACACAACAAAGAACGTGCCGAATACGAATACCCATCAACCAGTCATTATGAAGTGACTGCAATTCTGGATGAGCAAGAACAAGCTCAATATTTAGAGGAGCTAAACTAATGAACACATATCACAACATATTAGATGGTATCATGGCTAGTGCTATGGTGCTAGGAACAACAAGCGGGTTTATGCTAGTGTTACACCTGATAAAGCAATAATGCTAGCTGTGTATAACGCTTGACAGCCACGCGCCCGACCGTTATACTATACACTCATTAAACACACTATGTAGGAGCTACAAATGCCTTCAAAGAAACATTTTATTCAAATGGCAAACATTATTAAAGCCAATCAAGACCTATCTGTGCGTAAACAATCAGCCGAGGATTTTGCTAGAATGGCAAAACAAGCCAATCCACGCTTTGACAAAGAAAAGTTTCTAAAAGCTTGCGGTATTTAAAAAACCCTGTATAATAATCACAAGGTTGAGGGATTTCCCCTCAACCATTATCCCAAACGGAGATTAAATCATGAGCATCTATACCGACAAAGGCTACGAAAATAGAACAGATTATCTTAACTGTCTAGCAGAAGACTATGGAGTGGATAAACAAACAGTTTACACCATGGCTTCCATCCTAGGATCGAGTGAAGACTTTGACGGATTAGTAACCAACTTAGAAGACATGGAATTCGAGGACTTTGAATTCTAACACAAAAGGCTGGCATTGTCCAGCCTTTTTATATCTGTGAAGTTCAGTAAGCACTGACTGAATCAAGGTATACAATCCCATAAGTGATAATGCCCGTGGTAATGCCAGTGGTACTGGCAGGAAGTGGGCAAAAATGCCCGTGGTTGGTCGTTTAGCTGGTAAGTGCTACTCTGGTATTGTTTAACCATAATCGTGCCGTGGCGGGGCTGAAATTAGCTTTAAATTTATTTTGCAAAAGGTGTTGACATCCATGCTGGAGCTGGTAGAATATATCCCGTAGTCGCAGTTTACTACACGCTCTTTAACAATTTTAATCACTTCAACGGTCTACGGACTAGGAGAAAAAATGGATATAAATTCATTGGATTTATACGTTGGCTCAGATGCACCTGCACCACGCGACACTGGGGAAGACTTTATATACGACGACCAAGGTATGCCTTGGTTATTCGATTAATGCTAGCTGTGATAGTAGCATAATCATATATGCTAGCTGTGCAATATTGCCCGCTAGCATAACACGTATACACGGGCAACCCACCCATGTATAATACTAATCTCAGGTAGCAAGGCTGTCTTGCTACCACCTACGCCCACGGGCAGGAGCAACACCATGACACAGTTTATCAATCTTACACCGCACGCTATCACTATCAATGCTGATGGCATTGATGCCATTACCGTTCAACCCAGCGGGTTTCTTGCCCGTGTTACGGTTGAGGAAGTTATAGCTGGTACTCGCCACGGCTTCCCCGTGATTACCCGCAAAGCGGGAGCGGTGGACTTTGGCGGAGTATTTGCCCCTGATGCCACGCTCTTAGTATCTAGTATGGTATTAGATGCCATACCAGCCGACCACGCACTAGCGGGACAATGTTTCGCCCCTGACACGGGAACGACCGCCCAGCGGAACGATAAGGGACACATTGTATCAGTGTCCCGCCTAGTCGGGAAGTAAACACCGAAAGCCGGCAATGCCGGCTTTTATTTTGCCGGTGCAGTTCAGTAAGCACTGACTGAATCAGGGTATCGCAGCCAATGATAAGGAAGCACTGACTAACACACAGAAGTCGCAGCCACGAGTAAGTAACAACTGAAGCAGTTCAGTAACTACTTACCTAGTTAAGTCAGTGCTTACCAGAATAATAACCAACTACTTAGTAGGGGAATTATGTCCTAGCATAGATTTACTGGCAAGTCAATAGAAATTTTTGCTAGGCAAGTGCTAACATAAACTTGATATCAAGTCAAGAAAAATTTTAATCCAGCATGTCATAATAAGTTATAAGTGAATGTAATCTGAAAAATGCGTTTTTTGCCGTGGTGGCTCGATAATGATTTAAGCCTTATTCTGGTATTACTTTTTTTTTTATCGTGCCGTAGTGAGCATTTTTTGGTTTTCGGGTAATAAGTGATTTATGACTATATTTTGAATGCAATTACCTACTAAATTGTAAGGTTTTATTACCTGATATTTTGTAAGGTTTTAATCAAGTGAAAATAAATCTTGCAATAAAATTTTATTGCTGTATAGTGTGAATCCTAAGTTATGTTTTATGTTTTATCTGCTCTTTAACAATTCGGGATTATCGCCTATGGGGTTATTCATTACCTTGAGTGGGCTATATCAAATAAACCTTATTAACCTTAATTGAGATTATAAAATGAATAAACAAGATTTAATAGATTTATTAGCAAATACTCGCGGTGCTACTATTGGCAATGTTGAGATATTAACGCCAGTAGAATTATCTGCGGGTAATCGTAAAGCCAATATAGCAATGAAACGCTCAACGGGTAGCATTATGTTATTTAATAACTTGCGAGATAATACAGACCCGTATGTAAATCGAGTGTTAAGAACGATTAAAACAGATGAATTTACAGGTGAATGGGTAAAAGGTAAAACATTTTGGCATCATACCGATGAATGTTATAGCTTAGCTAAACATAATACTAAAGATGATTATTACCTTGCACTACATTGGAACGATTGTTCTAGTGTAGAATTTACATTAAATGGTAAGTTATCAAATCGCGAGGCAATCGCAGTATTAATGACGCCTAGCGGTGCTAGAGATTTACTAGATACAAGTGGAACGGTATTTAATGTAACTAATCAAGTCGAGCATGATGACTTTGTTAGAATAGTAAAATTAGATAATGTTATTAACTTAACCGCGAATAAACAAACAATCTAATCAACCTTGATAGGCTTACATAATGTAAGCCTATCTTTTATAAACCTGAAAAGAGAGAGATTAAGACAATGGCAATTTTAAGCGTAGTACAAGCAGATTCATTTAACGCTATTTCAGTCTATAGTGATACCGCTATAGACACATATCAAGGCTTAGTGCCTTTATTTAATGGTAGCATTCAGCTATCGAACGGTATCTTTAAAACTAGGTTTATATTAGATGCAATGCCTAATATATTACAAGCTAATTGTCCATTGTTTATGTCTATGGGCTTACAAGGCTCATAGCGACACTTTTACACTCTAGGCTATGCGATTGTATAGCCTAGACCATTATCAAGCCTTAACGGGCATTACAGGAGCTTTAAATGTATTATATTGTGATTACAGAAGACGAGGGTTATTACGAAGTATCCCAAGCCGATTATGGGGAATTAATGAGTGACTTAAGACTCGATGGTATTCGAGTGCTTGATGTTATCAAGATGAGCGATAAGGGGGAGGTTACTATATGAAAGTAATGAACTACTTATCAATAGCGTGGGACATTCTAAGGGATGATGTAGTAATGACTGCCTTAATCGCGGGCGGTCTTTTGGTTATAGCAGTGTTGACGACAGCAGTGTATGCTGTTCAGCACTTCCTTAACTAATCCAATCAGGAGCTACTTACAATCCTCGGTAAGTAGTTCCTTATTTTCAGAGGGGGGGAGCGTGGTAAATAAGTTATTCATTATTTTTTTATCGTAATGCGTAACTTATTTTTTTAAATATTTTTTTACTTATTTTTTTAAGTAAGTTCTTACTTATCGAGGGGGGGGTGATCATGTAAATAAGAACTTACTTATTTTTTTCATCGAGCGCGTGAAAAACTTCTTGATTTTGAATTCATTTTCTTTTCAATTTATTTCTATTTTAATTTCTACTCTAAAAGAACTCTTTTAAAAAGAGCCTTATATGTAGAAAAACAGCCCCATTCGCCGGTAAGTAACTCCCCCTAATTTTTTACGCGCCTAGTGAAAAATCTTGGTAGACCTTTTTGCCCCCCACCCCTTAAAAGAATGTTGGTAGTATTAGAAAACGGTTTTGAAAAATTCCTGGAAAATTTTTTTTTCGTTGAATTTAGAAAATTTTGGTAGACCGTGCATTGAGTATAGATTTATATATAGGATGTTGTAATACATCTTCTGTTAGTTTATCGCCTTTAACGATATTATCTTTTGCCCACAGTGGTCTAAGGTTGGTATAATGATTTATCAACATTATTTCTTCTTCGGTAGTTGCAAATGCTATTGGTAGGTATGGTTACATTGTTTACACTGAACCTTATATCCATCTTTTTTGTTATTATTTTTATAGAATTCTGTTGTAGGTTTAGTAGTATTGCATTTTGGACAATGCTTAGTTGTAGTTTGATAAATATTCATGTTGATACTCCTCTAAAGTATTAAAGTAGTTGGGACGGCAATCCGCGAGCTACATTCATATTTATCTTTTCTAAAAAGCAAGTCCCCTAAATCGTTAAGTACCTTATAAAAAATCCGGCGGAAAAATTTTTCCTCTGAGGATGAAAAAATGGTATGTTAAAACCTTTTGTATAAAATAGAATTCGTTTTCAAAATTTTCGCGGGGGAAAAATTTTTTCAAGGTGTTTGAAATTGATGTATGGATAAATAGTAATATGAAATTACGAGAGATATTTAGTAGATTAGAAGAGGGATTGACGAAAGATCAGAAGCGTAGATTATATAGTGAATTAAAGAATTTAAATTATGATCGACATCGTTGGGCTGGAGTTTTTGGAAATCGATATCGTATATACATTGAATACAATGGTGAGTTACCAGAGGCAGCTGAAGTTAAATCGAAGTATCAGGAAGTTGTTGAAGATGCGTTATGGAAGATTGGGAATATAAATGGTGGTATTGGTTGGAACACTAATAGAGTTGGGTATTTAGAAGGTAAGGCATTTCGAAGAGAGTATAAGAAGGTACCGATAGAAGTTGCATTTAGGAATGAAGAAGACATCATCACCAAGTGGCGAGAAGATGTTGCAAACAACACGGTAGAGCATGAAGATGATATATTGAATGCATTGAGTCGGTCTGGGTGTGTAATGAATCCATATACACGTGCATCGTACATGACTGGTAATTTTTTTCGAGGAGCTGATGTAACTGGTTCTATTGGGAAGTTATTAAGTAATGGCATTGCTGATGGTATAGTAGATGCTAGTTTATTAAAGAAGTTCACGAATGATCCTGTGAGGGCTAGTGCGGTTAATCCGAAGTATCGTAAAAAGTTAATGGTAGTAATCTCTAGGCATCCTGATGATATTGGAAGTATGAGTACTGATCGTAGGTGGGCAAGTTGTATGAACATTGACACTGGGGGATTTCGTGAATATATTCCTATAGAGATAGCCGAGGGTTCTGTTGTTGCGTATTTAATAAGAGCGGATGATTTAAAGATAGAAGATCCGTATGCTAGGATATTGATTAAGCCATTTGTAAATGCTGATGATGGTTCTATAGCATTAGGAGTACAGAACTCGGTATATCCATCTGATGCACCGGTTGGTTTTAGTAAGCAGGTAGTAGATTGGGCAGATAGTGTAAATGCTTCTAGGAAGTTGAATGGATTATTCAAGTTAAATCCGCAAGTATACAATGACAATCCTGATAAGGATAGTATGACTATTGGAGCAGTTGATAAGAACAACAATTATATTAAGTATACGAGTGAATCTGAGATAAGGTATTTATTGAGGGATATAGCAGAAGTTGTTGACAGGGAATTTATAGTTCCTGAGGTAGCTAAGTTGGAGAAGTTAGATGGTGGGTATTGGTTATATGATCTTGGTTATGTAACTGATGATGATGAAATTGATTATGATCGTGCTAAGAAGGATGGAATGAATTACATTGAGCATAATAAGCAAGCGGTAGAATGGCGTGATACTATATTGAAGTTAATAACTGAGCTTGATATAGATGATATTAATAAGTTTGCTATTGGTATAGATGGTGATTTTACTGCTACTACTGAGTTACCTGCTATAGTAGGATATTTTGTTAATCAATACACTGATAATGATTTTTATCATTCTGCTGAGTTATCAAAGTTTATTACAAAAGAGATTAAGTTACGTAAGAGTGGTAAGCATTGGATAGTAGATTGAGTATGAAATTTGAGATATTTAACTAATTGTGATACAATCAAATTATTGAAAAATTGATAGAGTTATTATGATAGTTGTAAGATCTGAATTAAATATGTATGTATATAGTCATTATATAGAAAGTACACCGGTATCATATTCTGGTAGTATGTATAACGATATGGATGAATGGTGTGTTGATACATTCAAGCACACCACTAGAAATGGATACAATAGATTCCAATTCAATAATGAGAGTGAACTGAATTGGTTTTTATTAAAGTGGTCGTAAGTTATATTATATGAATTTGTTCTGGTTCAAATACTATTACTTCACCAGGTCTTATTATACTATCAAACCCTTGTTTTTGTAAAATTTCCCTTATCATTTTTCTAGGATTCCCGCCATGTGCCTGGTTGACTGCATGTTCAACAGCTTCAGGTGTAGCGGGATTATTCATTGTTAGTACAGCTTTTATAACTCTACCTGTATGTGATCTAGCATACTTTTGTGCCTCATCAAAACTTTTAGTAAAATAAAAACCAATATGTCCAGATGGAACATGAGAGAACTTTGAAAAAGTTGCATCAGTTCCATGATAGTATATGTCAGATGATTCTATTAATTCATAAATTTTCATTTTGCGCTTATTGTGTTGGTCTTGTATACTGTGATCTTGGTATTTGTTGGAACTTAGTAAATTGGCCTTTATCATTTTTGATATTTGAACCGATGGCATTAATTCTACCTTTTCCTCGCATATCGGTAGCTATTTGAGTACCGTTATTAAAGCTATTACTAGGAGTTTGTTGTCTAACATTTTGATTATGTTTTTTCTCCCATGAAAACCCAGCTTTATGACCGGAGCAATCTTGGGTACATTTTGATCCATGGAAAGATAATTCAGCAATAATTTCTTCGTCTATTTGTTTTAGAGTTTCTTGAATAGATAGTTCGTACATTTTGGTGTCGAAGTCACCGTAGACTGGATCTTTAAGGAACACTAAGCTGCCGACTTGAATAACGCGAGAACCTGATTCTACTGGTCTATGGATTTTGTGGTTACCGATTTGTGTTGTTTTTCTATCGTAAAAATAGGAATGGCGTTCTGGGTCCATACCAATTTGAATCCATTGTGGATTTTTTGATTTTGAAGACGCAAGTGCTTGTTCTGCTTCTGCACGTGCTTGTGCTGGAGTAGCTTCTTCCCATTTACCTTTAATTGTAGCGATAGGTGTTTTATCTTGTACTTCACCTTTAGCGTTCATATTTCTAGCAATATAGTGTGCGCTTTTTTCTGGGAGTCTAAAGGATATATCGTTAGCGATAGCGGTTGCTCTATATGCAAGAGGAGAACTAACACCTGGGCCGTGAACTGCAACCACCCATGTACCGCTAGAGGTATAAGCTGGGATATCTAATCGTAGTTCTACTGGAGCACCGTCTGGAATTTGATTGCCTACTTTATTAAGTTTATCTGGGTCTCTAGCGTCGGGGCGTAGATATTGTTTGATAGTTTCATCATCTGCGGAATCTGGAAGGGCATCATATGATGAAACTGGTTTATGTTTATTTACTAATCGTTGATATTCATATCTATCTATCTCTCCTGCAGCCAATTTATCAGAAGCAGCGGTTAATTGCGGGATGCGTTTAGTGACTGATTTATAATCAAGATTTTTGCGATCTGGTGCTTGATATGTATCAGAATCTTGCTCTGGTGGCCAATCTGGAACAGGACCACGCAATTTTTTGTTGCGTGGTTTTGTGGTATTGATATCTATATTTTCTGATAGTAGTTCATTCATTTTCATACTACTATTTATCATAATATATTAGGAAGAAAGTTTTGTGTTCAGGTTTTTTGAAACCTATGGTAAGGTTATCTCTGGTTTTGACATAGGCCCAATCTTGCATATGTATTCCGATATGTTGATTGAGCCATTGTTCTAATGTATATAAATCAGTAAGCCATGTTGATGGTTTATTTATATCTGTTTTAGGCAGATATATTTTTGCTTTATATATAAATTCATTATTATTCATTACTAGGAAGGTTATTAATAAGATCTCTTAGTCTAGAACTTTGCACATCAGCTTTTATTTTAGGAGCATCATTGCCATCATTTGGTTCAACGAATGCTCTACTTTTAATACTATTAAGGAGTGCTGATCCAGTAGATTGTGTGCCACTCATATTACCTAATTCCATATCTTCTGTATCGGTAATTCTAAGTGAATCGATATTAAAATCTAAATCTATTTTTTGACCTACACCAGAAGAGCTTCTAGTTTTCATAAGTTGGATTTGATATTTACCACGTTCGCGCATTGCTCTAGAAGTAAAGATACCAAATACATTATCAGCTGTTTGTATTTTAGAAAGTCCACCTGATATATGAGAGTGGTCAAATTCTACTTCATCAACTGCACAATTATGAGTGAGAATTTCGTTTGCATAAAACAATTTGTCGCCACTTACGTTTATATCTATAGTATCTTCCATACCAACATATGTAATTGATACTATTTCATCCCATTCATTTATTTGTTCATTAAAAATTGTATGCATTTTATTAATTCCTTTTCTTTATTATTGTTGTAATCGTTTTCCCAAATAACCAATACATCATATCCAAGTTTATTAAAATATTTGTATCTGTTATTGTCTAGTTCTTGTAGTTTAGCAGCAGTTAAATGTTTTTGAAATGGGTGTGGACAATCTTCATCTAAAAATAACGCAGGATTGCCATGAAAAACATCTCCATTAAATTCTATAATCTTTCCATTATAAAATAAATCTGGACATATCAATGCCTGAGTTATAAATTCATTTGGTTTAACTGCCCATTTTAGTTCATTTGGCCCGTAATATTGCAAATCTAATATAATGTCTTTTATAGAGTTAAAAAATGCATAACTCATTTCAGAATAATAAATGTACGTTTTTTTGCTAGCTACTATTTTCATTTTATTCTTATGATTGTTATATTGAATAACACCGTTTATATCCCCATATTTTTTTATAAAATACTCAATACTGCTGTGGTCTTTGCTGTTCCTGCATAAGATTGGTCCATCTATCGGGCCATATTGGTCTATGTAATATGCCTTTGATACTTTATACCGTTGTGAATTTATTTTTTTATAATATATATCACTACCCTTTATATCACCATACAACTTTTTATAATATTCAAGCGTATATTTTGGGTAGATATGACCAGCTTCACGTTTATTTTGATATGCTATCTTTCTATTTTTTAAATAGTCGTTCCATTTTTGTGTGCCAAGTTCTATTCCATGTCGTTCAATATATACTTCGATACATGCACTTCTTTTATGTTTAATTTTATTTGCTAATTCTTCACCAAAGGTTCTTATTAATCTTTCATTAGTAACTGTAGTATCTTTCACTTTTTTATTAAAAAGTTCCATCCCTAAAGATTCACCAAATCTAGTTATATATGATTTTATACTTGACGAATCTCTACCCAATAATAGTATTTTATCATAGTTTCTAACTAATACTTCTAATGGGTAATTATATTTTGTATATTGTTGTATTTTGCTAATTAACCATTGGCGTTTATGTTCTTCAAATTCTATTGTGTTGATCATATCAATTTGATGCTGAGATAAATTTAATTTATGTAATGCTTTAGAACTAGTATATATAGTATTCATATGTTGTTTCCTTAAATACTATTATTATCACTGCGACACAAACTATACATTTTTTATTTTTTTATTATTAGTTTATCGCCTATCTTTAACCCTGTTTCAAGTGTTTGTAATCCGGTAAAAGTTGGAAATTTGTGTTTTGCACTACATTTTATTTTTTTACCAGATTTAGTAGTAATTTCAAACACCGGTTGTTTTACAATTGGTAATACCTCCAATACTTGAACACATTCTGTGTTAGCCGTTATAAAATCCCCTACTTTTATATTACTGATGGGAGTTAATATGCCATTAACTTCCACTATTGTAGATAAAGAAAGACATCTGTTTAACTGTGAAGCGGTAACAAAGATACAATTTTTTTCAACTGCTAAATTTCTAAGTTCTTCTGAAACGTATTTGTCTTTAATGAATAAGTCAGCAGGTGATATTTTTTTACTGATTGGCATTAGTAAATCCAGGTAATCTACTAGAAGAACATCTACTTTTCTACCTGTTTTTACTTCAAATTCTTTAAGATAAGAACGTATATCATTAGAAGTTTTACCGGAAGCCATGTATTTTACTTGTAATGATCCAGCTTTTTTGCCAATCATTTTGACTTTCATTTCTACATCGTCTATGTTCTTGAATACATCTCTGGTTGGGATACCGGTCATCATAGAATCTATACGCATAGATACTAGTTCTTCAGAAAGTTCTAGAGTAAGGTAGATTACATTAAGTCCTTGTAATGCCCAGTTAACTCCTAGATTAGCTAGGAATAATGATTTACCAGCACCAGACCCACCAGCAAAGATATTAAGTTCACCTCTATTCATACCTCCGAATAGTTTTTCGTCTACTGCTTTCCAACCAGTAGATAGTTGTCCATTTTTATCTTTGATTTTAGATAGACGTGCACGTGGGTTAGCAAAGTAATCTGTACCCATATCTTTTTGCAACCCGATTTGTACAGCTTTTTTAATTTTATCTTCTACTGAGCCATAGTCGCCTTTTTCTAGCATATCGGCAGATTCTAGGATAGCTCGTTCTAGACCTTTATGTCTTGTAAATGTTTCAAATTCGACTAATAGCCAATCAAAGTTTTGTTCTTTTAGATTTTCTGGTTGTTTAAAAGATGAGTTGGTAGCGGCATTTACTATTTCATAGGTTGGTAATACATTAAATGTTTCCACATATGTATTGATAAATTCTGCTGGTTCTTGCAATTTTCTATCAAATAGTGCATGATCAAATATTGATTGACATCTAACAAATGTTTCTGCATCTGCCAACATCATTTCCAAATATAATTTTTGGATGTTCAAATCGTAGTTGTAATTTTGTTTCATATTTAATCCTTTAAATTTGTTCCTAACATCCTTGTTAGGTTTTAAACCATTGTTTTTCTCGTAGTTGTATTTTAAGAGAATTGGTTTGTTTTGCTTTTACTATTAAGTAAAGTGTAGCTAATCGGCCAAGTTTAACTACGGCGTCATTGATATCTTTTATACCATCTGGGAAGTCTGGCATACTAACTGACCAGCCATATTCCAATGCTTGATGAACTACTTTCTGACCAGCTTTATCTTTATCTGGTACTAGAACTATTTCTTTATGAATAGTTTGAAGTAGGAAGTTTTGTTGTTCTTTTATTTCCGATCCTAGTAAAGCACATCCATCGATGCTTATTGCATCTAGTGGTCCTTCACATACTATGACAATTTTTCTGTCATCAAATTGTTTATCAATATTGAATACATAACCAGGTTGTTGTTCAGATAGGTATCTAGTTTTATCTTCATTGACTGCTCTAGCGGTATACCCTACTATATTATTTTTATAGTAGAATGGTATTATTAATCTATTATTAAAACCTGTTTTTGGAGTCCAATGGAAGTTGTAATCTTCTAGGTATAGTCCTCTAGAATGGATATAACTTAATACTGGTAACAATTTATCAGGGACATCCTTAATAAAGTTTGTTATTGGTTCTGCATCTAATGGTAGTGCTCTATTATTAAATGTTGGTAATAGTTGTATAGATGTATTAGTAGTATATTCATTAAGAAGTTTAATTGCTTCAAAACTAAGTTTATTAATGACGTTATCTGGTATACTCAGATAACGCATAAATTGTTTCATATTTTTACTAAGTTGTCTACCTGGTTGCCAACTTGCTTTAAATCCACAATGGAAACATGAATAACTTATCGCATTACCTTCATTTATTATTAATCCTCCACGATTTCTGTTATCTGCACAGCAGACTGCGTTAAAGCTAATCCAACCGCTAGGGGTTAGTTTTTGTTTAGCTGGTAAGTATAATTTTAAGGTATCTGGTATCATTGACATTTAAGTATTATACTATAATACTAAACGAATGTCAATGAATAACTTAAGAAACTGTAACGTTATTTACTAACCCTGAATTATTGGTAAATCCTGGATTATATGGTGAATTTGGACCATAAGTAAACCCGTGTAATGGATTATGCCATACTATTCTGAAGTAGCAATAATCACCTATTGGAATTGCACTAAAAGTTATAGATGAAGTTGTTGGTGTATTAGTTGTCCATGATTGTAATTGTGGAGAATTTCTAAAAGATTCTACTGATATTGTTTGATCTGTAGTAGCTTCTAGATATATAGTTCCGACAAAATCGGTACAACTTACCGAGAAGTTAAGGCTAGTCGTTGGTATAGCTTCGTAATATTTTGCTGGTATTGCGCTACTATGATTTAGAACATTGCCCATGTAATCAATTTCACCTGAAAATGAATCAAATACTCGGTTTGGTTTTGTAACTGGCACTGCACTTCCGATTAGTTCTAGGTTACCTAATGCACCAAAATGACTATCAGTATACAATATAACTGGCGTTGCTCCTTGGTATGCAGTAACGCTATATTGCAGGGTTTGTGGTGTTAATAATTCTAAATCAACGGCTGGTATAATAACTGTTGCAATACCTTTGGTTGCAGTTGTAGTTAATGTATAAGGACTATTAGGTAATCCATTTCCATTGATGTCCATTACATTAAGTGATAATAAAGTCAGTGTTGTTAGGTCAACTCTTTTCTGATCAGCATTCTTTATATCGAATTCTAGGGTATTATCTATACCGCTATATATTTTTACATTTCTTTGATACACGTTGGTATACTCCACATTAAAACCTGCCAGACCAGCCAGTAATTGTATTCTATTTGTATATAAATAAGTTATTATTTTTTGCATCTGGTAAATCCTTTGAATATAGTATTTATCGAAATTGTATATGATAAATAGATAGGAATTACTTGGACATCAATGACTACATTACGAGATAACATAGAGCATAATTTACCATTTATAAGTGTACTAACATATGGCAATAACGAATATATTGGTATAATTATAAATCAAGATCAATTTGTTACAACTTTTTATGATTTAAATTGTATAAAGACACAAGAAGAAAAGACGACGTTTATAGAAATTGGTGAGATATGGTGGTGGGAATCCAATCGTCAATTTCCTATATCTATATTTTGTCGTGATCAATTAATACCATTTGCATATGCAGTTAAAACTTTCAATAGTAAAGATGTGCGAATAATTTTAGGTCCAGTAGTTAATTTAATGGACCTAACAATCAAACGTGTAAAACGTAAATCTATAACCTTAGTCAGAAACACTAGATAATTTTTCACATAGTAAGTTCATATGAACTATAACTGCCATTGCGTAGCTAATTGCGTGGCTATGTTTAAAATAATATTCTCCGTTATCCGGTTTTACCCAGACCTCGTTCATTATAGTGTTCCAATCTTTCCCAATCAGATAGCGTTTCGCTGGTCGTATCATTGACAGGACGGCAGCTAATTGTTCCACGGAAGTCGGCAATGTCTTCTGTAGAATGTCTACGTGTCCGTTCAAATGAAATAATAGATTTACAAATTCTTCGTTTTGTAGTAGGTCCCATATTGGTTCAGTCTCCATCAGTTTAAGTAAATGATCGTTATCTTTAATGTCATTGTATATGTGAACATTTAAGAAATCAATTTTAAAATAACCTCGTTGTTCCGCAGTTTTATAATCTATTGTTGAAAAATTATTAACTGGGTTATGAGGAATGTTTTGAAAATACACACCTGTATTGTGTGTTACTATATCTGTGTCTGTTTGTCTTACTGCTATTATATGTTTTATTTTTTCTAATGCAAATTGCCTATTTGCAAAATCTATATCTATATCCATTAATGTACTACTTTTGATTCAAAAAGCATGAGTGGAAGATACTTAGATAGGTGGTCTGCATAATCATCAGCTGATTCAATACAATCAAATCCAGTAAATTTTACATAAACACTATTATCATCTTCGGTCACAAAAATGGAAATATCTACAGGAATTTTATCTTCTTCAATCATAAGTTTGATTCCTTGATTATTTGTTTAACTAATTCTAAGTCGGGTTGTGATTTTTTAAATTTGTGCATCCAGTATTGTGGATCAATAACAACACCAATTGCTGACAATTGTTCATCGTTGAGTTTTTTCAATAATGATTTGCCAGATGGTGCATTTAAAACTAGCCAAGGACTAATTTTTCCATCTTTAATATCGTAGGTTGCACGAGACAAGCTTACATATAGAAAGTAATGATTCCATGCTGAATTATTAGTATCCGCCCATTCAATCATATGATTTACACTTCTAGTGAGGGCGGTTTCTACATTTTCAGTTTTAATCAAATCAACCACGTATTTATCATATAACTCATCTCTAGACCAATGATCTAGTTTAACCCCACTGTTTATTACATATGTAATAAAGTTGTCTGGGTATAATGGTTTGACATTACTTACAAAACTACCAAACTTAACGAATGCATTATAGTATGGGCTTTTACAAAATTCTTCATAAGTTTTTTCATGATTTATATTTTGTGTTGCTTTGTAAAATTTTCTATATGTATCAAATCCTAGAACAACATGTTTTTCATGTTGTGCTAATGCTCTACGTTTTTGTTCACATACATGGATAAATAAAGTATTAGGATTTTTATATACTTTATTGCAATACATGCATTTATTTTCTAACGGAGTTTCCATATGATTTTCATCCAAAATAAATATACTATATATTATTATAACATAATTTTATCAGCAAAGTCAAGACTTAATAATAATTATTATACAGAAAAGCATCATATAATTCCAAAATCATTAAATGGTGATAACTCAAAAGACAATTTAGTTAGTTTGTCAGCGCGAGAGCATTATATATGCCACCTATTATTAACAAAAATGACAACAGGTGAATATAGATATAAAATGATATTTGCATTAAATATGATGTTTTCATCTAATTCTTTCCAAGAAAGATATATACCAAAATCAAAACTATATGATATGTCACGTAGATTAAGAAGTGAAGCGCTTAGTAAAGCACACAACGGTCGTAAACAGTCTATAGAATCAAACATTAAACGTTCGTTAACTCAAAAAGGCGTATCAACTGGTCCTAAATCTGCTGAACATAAATTAAAATTAAGTATAGCAAGAAAAGGTATATCTAATAAAAATAAAGGCAAAACCACATGTATAAAAGGAAAAACATATGAAGAAATATATGGTGTTGAAAAAGCCAATCTCCTAAAGAAAAGTCGGTCCATTACTACTATGAATAGAGTTGTATCTATTGAAACAAGAACTATTATGTCTAATAATAGAAAAGGAAAAAGACTTGGTGGAGATAACTCAAATGCAAAATCAGTAACCATAAATAATATCACATATTCTTGTAAAAAAGATGCACAATTAGCATTAAATTTATCACTTTATGCATTAAATAAGTTAATAAATAACTAATGTCATGTTAGTTGTTTATTAATTTCTGATTTGTCCCATCCTAAATCCTTCGCTAATTCTTGTATTTCTTTATCAGAATACTTAAGAGCTAATAGTTCAATATCACTCATTTTTTTAGTTGGATACAAGTTAGCTAAGAATTTTACTTTTTTATCAGTAGTGCCAGTTTTCTTTTTATTACCAATCCATTCATGATAGAATTTTGTTTTACCATCATAACTACATGCACAAAGTAACATCCATAACAGTTTTGGATGTTTTTGAATAATGAACCAATGTTTGTTATAATATTCATTTACTGCTAAAACAAAATATTCTTGTATATCTCTATTACTAGTTTTAACGCTACTGATATACCGATTTAAGTTCCATAAATCAACGACGATTTCTTTTCTACCTTCATCTGTTGATGCATCCCATAGTTCTATTATTTTAAGATCTACAGCTGGTATCATATCTGTAAATAGGTCTACGTGTTTATTTTTTCCCATAAGTTTCCTATTATAGCAAAGTTATAATAATTTGTCTAGATGTATAATCTCATTTTGTCGTGATACTTCTTTAACAAAGTAAGCACAATCTGGTTTAGGTCCAGAATTTAATGGCATTGCTAATAGTTGTCCATTTTTCATTTTAGGAAAATACCATTTTATATCGCTATAAAAATTAACTATTTCTATAGGTTTAAATTCTAGTCTATGTGATGTCAATGGATTAAATACCAATGCATCAAATCCTCTATCGTTTAAACTAGTTAATGGTATTATTTCAATATTGGTTGCACTGTTTGCATCACCCACTGCTATTTGCCAATCTAATGGCATTGATATTTCTTGTCCACCTATTTTAAGAACCATCGCGGGTGCATTGAATGATTCTAGAAATATAAGTGGTACAAAAAAGAAATCAGGGTTTAAAACATTGCTGTTATCTAAAACAGCAAATCTTGTATCATCGTCTACAGTATCTGGTAGATTATTCAGTGAAAATGATACGTTATCTAATGTTAGTATATTCATAATATCCTTATTTTGACCAATCAACTTTATTTAAAGTGAATTGATATTTTGCTTCTTTGTAGAATTTTTTACGTTCTGTAAGGTGACGCTTCGCAAACTTGCAAGTTGAGGTGATGTCCCAGATTTGTACGAAGTCTTTGTCTTTGGCTTTTCTAATACCTCGCCCAATAGATTGTATAACTCTTGTAAAGCTTTTTCCGGGTTCCAACAAAACCAAATTGAATATGCGAGGAATGTTAAGGCCCACAGCAGCGACGCCATAAGTCGCAACAATAAGTTTGTTGTCACTTGTTTTAATTTCATCATATTCACTTTTCCTTGTTGATGTTTTAACTGATCCATGTATAAAAACGGAATCTTCAATTTCATTAATAATAAATTTTCCTGAATCTATTCTGTTAACCAATACTAAGGTATTACCAGTTTCAGATATTTGTTTTATCATATCACTGATATATTTCATTCTTTCATCATTGGTTACTAGATATTTTACTTCATCTGCATATGCTCTGAATTCTGGGATATCTATTAACTGAGTAATGTTTACATGACATTGTGATAAAACACCAAGTTCTTGTAATTCATGCGCCTTAATACCACCAACGACTGGTCCAATACTTGCAAATATACTTTCATACTCATATTTTTCTTTAGGAATTGTTCCAGTTAGTCCCCATCGTATTGGAGCATTACATAAATTTTGTGTTAATATATTTTTTAAAACGTCTGCTTTTGCCATGTGACAATTGGCTACAACTGAACCTTCAACTATGTAATTATGATCATGTTCTACGTGTAGGTTGTATACTATATCAGGTTTATCAATCTCTGTTCTTTTTATCAATCGCATATAATTTCCTTATTTAAATTTTGTTTTATTTTATCCCCATGTTGTTTTTGAACAGCAAATCCACCATTAGAAGTCAATTTAGATTTTATTTCATGTTCAGTTATATCACCCGATAATATACTGTCTATATTTTTAACCCACAGATTAGTTTTCTTATTAAGTATTCGTCTAGTGAATTTACGTCGTTCATTGTGTTCAAGTCTGCAACCGTTTTCTAACACAATATATGTAGACCACCATTCAACAACTCTCGTTTTTTGTTCATATTCTTGCAATTTGTAATTAATTTTTTCTAGCATTTGTTGCGATGTTTTTTTCATAAATACCTCTGCTTTAGGTATATGCATTATGTTTTATTAATAATATAATGCATATCTGTAAGCTCATCTGCACGCACCCAACCAATAGTCGTTAAGAATTTGTGATTTCCGGTTACTTTAATAATACTACCATTGTCAAATTCTAACTCATACATTTTTTCATTATTAGATTTGTTAAGATTTTTATGTTGGTTAATAACTGTATCAACTTTAAACGCTTTTGTTTCTTCTGAATAATTAATGATTTTATCTCCAGATTTTATATCTTTTATCGGGACATATGACCCATCTGCAGATAATACCTTGGCATTACCATCAAAACATTCATCAACTATAACTGCTTTTACATTATCTAAGAACTCAGCCAATGATATAATATCGTGTTCGTGATTTTTACTTTTCTTATCTAAAATATTAAGACTTTGCCATGTACAAATAGTATGTGTTTTATATAAATCTTTTCTATCACCATAGTACACACCAACATCTAATCCACAGTTAATAAAATCTTCTTCAGTTTGTTCAACCAATGATTTATTTGGAACAATGATTATTGTCCTACCAAATTTTTCACATATTTGGGATAACGTAGCAGTAGTAATGGTATTATGAGTAACAATGTAATTGTCAGTAATATATAAATGGTCTGGGTCATCTATAAGAATACATTTGACATCCTCTGAACCAATTTTTTCAATATGCTCTATGTTTAACTTTAATGTTGGTCCATACTGATAAAACAAATTTGTTTTATCAATTTTTCGTTGTAATGATATCAATTCCCAAGGAGTAGTATATTTTGTTGATACACGATATGACGTTTTACCAAATTTTATATCGTTATTATACTTATATGTATTCTTTTCTTTAGTGGCGATTTTTGCTATCCCACCAACACTCCATATTAATTGTTGAAAATCTAACGCTAATTGTTTACTTACTGAAGTAAAACTTACACTAGAGGTGTCAACAGTTCCGTCACTATCAACTAATCCTTTAATTAATTCTATTCTCTGATTAAAGCTGGAATTAAAATACATTTTTGGGACAAATTTATTGTGACTGTATGTTTCACCTAATCCTAACTCATTAATAATTTGTCTATATTCATTTAATGAAGTATGGTTATTATTTATTATATGACCATTCTTATTTCTACTTTTTATTTTCATCAATTCTGAATGACTGGCTCTCATGTCATTTAAATCTGCAAATTGGATGGTGTAATCATATTTTCCTAAATGCTTTACTTTATATCTATTATTTAATTTTGATTCAACCTTGTTAACAAGTTCAGAATCTGATGTACTAAAATTAATACGACCATTTCTAAAACTTCCATCACCTAGTAAAAATCCTAATAACCATGGATCCATAGGTAAGTCAACGTCTGTATCATTATTTTTCATAGAAACTAATGGTATGCCAATAGAACGTTTTGTATTTGATTTTAATTTAATCAATTCTTCAGTAGATATATTTCTCCAATGTCCAGAATTAGTTTTCCAATCAATATTATGAACTCTCCATAAATGATCTTTACATGATTTAGCAGTTCTTCCATCAGAAAATGTTAATTGGTATATATCTTTAACACCAGGTTCAAATACACTTATTACCTTAGATAATTTACCAGTTGGGGTAACCACCAAATCTCCTATTTTAATATCACCCATAGTTTTCCAGCCTGTAGACGTTAATACTAGACTATTCAATGGTTGACATTTACCAGCGCCTGTTGCAATTTCTTGTAAACTTTGCGGATTTTTTAAAAACTTATTAATGGCAGCTACCTGGTAATCACGCAACATAATTGGGGCGCCTTCAGTTGGATGCCCAGGTGGCCATACCTTACCTTGATCTGCCCAATATGTTTCGGTGACATCATCAAATGTTAAATTAATTGGGTTGCGTTGGTCATCTACTTCATCTAACTGAATACCCATCTTAGATAAGATATCTAAAATAGATTCAAGCTGACTTAAATATCCAGAGCCACCTATACCAAATAAACTTACTGTACCATCCCAACGACCTAATCGATATGCTGGTTGGTACTTTGCATATGGTATTTCATATTTAAAAGTTGCTGCTAATTTTTTTCTTGCATCAAGCGATAATCCAGAAAATTTAATATTTACTTCATCGCATATTGTTAGTTTTACTGCCATACACATTCCTTGTGTTGTTGTAATTATTTAAAACGGTTTTGGTTCTATAAATGGTTTATGTGCTGAGTAAGTAATATTTAAATCACATCGACTAGCATATACTGATGATTTGTTACTGCGAAATCCATTATTAAATGATAATACTGTCATTGGTTCCCAATTTGTTTTTAAAAAAAACTTTGGCAAATTAGCAAATTCTATACCTGCAATTTTAGTTGTTTCATCTAATAGTTTGTTATATTTCTTATCAGCAATAAATTGATTAAATGGTTTACCATGATCAGTATTTTTTAATCTAAAATATATTCCAATATTATCAGTAATGTTATTATCTTCTAATGCAGAAGATAGTCTATGTAACTGGTCAATTGTGTTTTGTTCAGTATTATTATCAAATATAAACAATATTGGAAGTCTTTTTAAATCTATCAATGTTTTTATTATATCAGATAATGAATATGCTGTATTATCAATCCATATTTTTGGTGTAGATCTATTTGCGATAAGTTCTGATAATGATACTTGTTCATTAGGCAACCCAGTATTATATCCGCCATCATTATTAAATTGATATCTAATTCTTCTATCATTTACAATTAATGAATCAATTGGGGTGTCCATACCAATATCAGACATAATAAGTTGCTTCGTTTCTTCAGAAGTAATATTTGCAATATTAAATTTGTTTAAAGTATCAGTGGCATTCCATGATGTTATAATATTATAATAGTTTAGCAATTCATCACTGATATCAAAATTTAATGGTTTTAATTTACTAACCAATTCAACAATAGCCTTTTCAGAAATTATTACTCTATAAGTTTTACCTGATGAAATACATAAAATACCATAGTTGGTATTATTAAATTTAGCCATTATATTTTTAATTTCATTAGAATAGTTAGATTCTATAAAAATAAAATGATTTAAAATATACATTTTTCTTATTATTTCTATTTGTCTAAATGGCTTAGACCAAATTGGAAATTCTAGATCTGCTGAGAATTCTATAGGAAGAATAGGAACCAGTGCATCTTTATTCTTAGTCAATAAGTTGATATAAAATAATGCTTGCCCATCAGTTAGAAAATAATGATTTTTAATAGTTGATGTTAATCCATTAAATCCTTTTACATCTTTCTCTGATAATATTGTTGAAAATTCTGGGTGGTTTACTATTAGTTTTAAATAATTATCTATATTCATTAATATATTATACAGTATTTGATGTTAAAAGTCAAGGTAGTAGATACAATAATTGTATCTACTATTAATTAAATGGTTGCGTCTTCTAGACCAGCACATCGTAGTTTTACAATGTTGGTAATTTGCCATTGTTTTTGATCAAGTGCCTTGGTTATACCTAACCACTTATTTCTTATTAATGCAAATTCATTAATTATGATTGCAAAATCTACTACTTCAGATTCACCATCTACGAATTTATCACATTCTTTCTGTGTTAGAACTCTATTATATCCTTCTAAGTATTTTCTAAAATACCTAGATTTCATTCTATAATGTTCAATGTTGAGAAATTCTAGTATTGCTTCTATTTCCTGAAGTTGACCATATCTATGTTCAACAATACCAGGCATAGAAGCAGCGGCTTTTTCTAAATTACCAATAATTTTGCATTCTTTAGCTGCATTGGTTAATTCTAATTCGTAATAACCAATGCAATCTGACAGTTTTGATATATCTCTGACGACTTCAGAATACCATCCCATTAAAAATCCAATGCACCGTAATCATCATCATCTTCTTCAGTGCTGTCGGCATCTAAGTAATATGCGATAGCATGGTCTAAGGTTACATCTACACCTGTTGCATTTTGTAAAACTCGATCACGAACACCGTAATCTGCTAATAGTTCAACATATCGTTCTGCTACAACATCGACTTGTTTTTTGTCGATGTAATCAGCAAACATTGTCCATAATTCACCAATTTGTGCTTCATTCAACATCTTTTATTCTCCATCATTTACTATTTCTTCAGGTATAATTTCACCAGTATCATAATCTACCACATAATCCTCAGAATCAGAATCAGCTATTGGTACATATGATGGTCTAGCGACGAAATCTACCATTATTTTATCTAAACATTCATTTTCATTTTTTTCCCAAGCTTTTCTAAATTGCTTAATAGAAGTTCCATCAATAAAATCATAACGTAGACTATTACCATCTTTCATTAATAACTTTTGTTTTTCCATCAAATCAACTAGTCCGCTATAAGGACTCATACCAGTAGTATATGGAATATGAACTTCTAATGTTTCAAATGGTTTAGCATAACGAGTTTTCATAATTTTACACGCTGCTCTAATTCCATTTACAGTAGTAGTTTTGTTTCCATCTTCATCTACTTTAAGTTTTAATTTACGCATAGCTACAACAATAGAACTAGCATATATAAATCCTTGTCCACCAGATATTTTATCATCTGGATCAAACATATCTTGACTCGCATATGTATGATTAGTTGCTACTAATCCAACATTATGTGAACCAAACATATTTACACAATTTCTTACTAAAGCAGTTAGTGCTTTAGGTTTTCTACCCATATCACCTTTTAAATTACCAGCTTCAAATTGGTCAACATCAGTTGGTGTTAATAACATACCCAACGAATCGACTACGAATAAAACCTTAGGTGGCTCATCCATTGTTTTGTATTCTTTTATAAACTCACTAATTGTTTTTGCTACGTCATCAATCATAGCCATATTGAGTTTAAGAAGTTTATCTTCGCTGGTATTAACCCCTAAATCATGTAGCCATTTTTCATCTAATGCATTTTCAGAATCAATTAAAACAACATATATACCTTGGTCTTGTGCATTTTTTACAATATTTCCAGCACAAATATAACTTTTACCAGCACCAGATTCTCCAGCAAACACTGTTACTTTTCCAAGTGGAATTCCTTTATGGAAGTTTGAACTAATAAGATAGTTTAATGCATAATTACCGGTACTTACCCAATCAGTAGGATCATTAAATCCTACACCTAATCCTTCAATACTTTTGGTTAGGGTTTTTCTAAATTTTGTTAAATCAAATGTTTTTGTCGCCATGACAATCCTCCGTGAAAAGAAGTAGGGAGAACCATCTCCCTACTTTTTAATGATATTTTAAGCTTGATTGCGGCTGCGAATCATTGCTAATATATCAGCGGCACGGTTATCAGATGCTGGTTCTGAAGTTGTAACTGTTTCAGTTACTACAGGTGTTTCAACAACTACTGATTGAACTGGCACATCTTCACTAACTGAGACAGATGGAGTAGATGATTTAACTGGGTCACCAGTATTTTGATTCATCCCAGCTGGTTTGTAATATTGACCCCATCTTTCTGAATCATATGCTTCACCATCAACTGATGCTTCAAACATTTCTTTAATTACTTTTAATTCAATGTCAGATGGTTTTTTTGGTAAGAAATCAGCCAAGTTATGTAATCCATATTGGTCTACTGCGGCTTGTTCTACTGCAGTTAATGGACGAGTACGACGACTCCAATTTGAAGTAGAGTAATCAGCATAACCACCTTTACTACCTTTTTTCAAACGGAAATCTAAACCATTGATATAATCAGTTGGTAAATCTTCTAATTCAGGATCAACTAATGCTGAACGAATTAATGTAAAGATTTGTGGACCAATAATAAATCTACGAATAGGATTTGCTGGACTATCAGTTTCATTTAAACCGTCTTCAGTTACTAGTCCTTGGAAGATATAAGATTTTTTCTTCCAATATTTACGACCCATATCTTCTAAACCTGGATCTTTGAACCAAGCACGAACTTCTGAAAGAATTGGACATACTGAACCATCATTATACATTTCAACACAAGGAACTTGAACTGTTACTTGTTTGCTTTCTGCTTCGCCTTTAATACCAGCAAATGGTAGTTTAATCATTGCTCTTTCTACCCAGAAGAATGTATTTGAATTATCTTTATCTGGTAAGAATCGTAAGACTGATTCTTTACCTTCTTGAATGTTCCAGAAGGGATAAACTGAGTTATCACCAACAGTACGTTGTGAGTTATCTGAACCACGTTCAGATTGTTTTAATTTTTGTCTGATTTCAGCAAGAGTAGCCATATTATTATTTCCCTATAATTTAATTTATTGTATTTTCCCTATGCAGTTAGATTATACACATACTGTATGTGTTTTACTTTAATAAGTAATTTATATCCACATTTTACGATAGATATAAATTATTCATCAGGTTTTTTAAAATAAAAAGTCCCATTCTCTCGATAGACTCTTTTCATACCTTTTGTTGGGCATTTTTGACCACTTTTTATTTTGGATAAATGTTCTTTTTGTTCATTTGTCCATTTATATCCTAATGACCTACTTGGTTTATTACGTAGTATTTCAGATAATTTCTGTCTTGTTTCAGTTGATACGGGGGCAGTTCTGGTATATGTTGACCTATCAGCATTTTTCATTTTTTGTATTGTTTCTGCTGGAAGCTTTCTCCCAGTTTGTCGTTCTGATATTTTTTTACAAACTTCATCTGATAACATACCAGTTTTATTTTTATTCCAAGGTTGAATTTTTCCAGAAGAAAATTGCTCTTTTTTAATTTGACTCATTTTTAATTTAACTTCAGAGTTTTGCTTGCCACCTTGCCCAGCTTCCTCTTTGAGATTGGCCCATTCAGAACTTTCTGTAACATTCCACATATTGGAATATAATTATCCCCATTTACGGATCTCTTCGAGAGATTCACATTGAGTTATAATGTATCTACATACATTATTCCCATGTTTTTTGATATGTCGTTTCCAGTATTTTCCAGAACCAGGATATATCTCAACATCAGATCTTGATGTTTGACCAAGATATTTAAGTCCAGTTATATTATGTGTTTTCACATAAAGAAAGATAGTCATCGTAATATCATATACCACAGTTGACTTATTTGAAGTGTTGCCATAATTTAATTCCCTTTAATGTTATGTTTTGTCTTATCGACTAAGTTGCCTAAGTGTTAAGCTTCCTGCTTAACTGTGTTTAGAGTACGTATTATACTCTGTTTTATTTATCTTGTCAAGAATAATTTTATTCTGATTTTGATAAATTCGTTTGTTGCTTAACCAACTAAGAATACGTATTATACTTTTAATTGGTCAAGTTGTCAACTATTATTTATCTTCTAGATAATTGAACGATTCTTGCTAAAGAATCAATCTCACCAAATGAAATATGCTCTTGCATTGGATTAACTGGTTGTGGAGAAGAATTATAAGCAGCCTGTAATTCTTTTTGTGCATCTCTGGTTGCTTTAGTCATTATACCAGTATCAGAACCTTTTGGCAAGTATCCAAATTGAATAAGTGCCTGTTGAGCTTCTTTAACTTTTGGATTTGGTGTAGGTTTTGGCGTTGGTGCCGCTGCCGATGGTGCAGATTTACTAGCTGGATTGTTTGATGGAAAATTCGTAGCTGGTGCTGCACTTGTCATATCATCTTCAACCGGTGGCATATTAAGTTCAGCTGTTGCTTGATCTATTTGAGCTTGTTCATCATCAGCAACCGAAGTTTGTGCTGGGTTAAATGTTTTTGCAGCTGATTGCGGAAATTCAACTGGCTTATTTGCATCATCAGTAGGTCCACCAGGAATTGGTGTATTAGGAACTGGATTTGTTAAATCTAAATGTGGTGGTTTCTTTTGTGAACTAGCAAATTTAGCGTTTAATCCATATTCAGGATTTATTCTGCCTAATTCTCTGGCTTTTACTGCATCAGCATATGTTGGTGGATTACGCATACTATCATATGTTTTAAATTCATCCAACTGAGTTTCTGCTAGTATTTGTGAATAATATTTTAATTCATCTACTGTGTTTGTAAATTTTTTTGATTCATTTTGTTGATTCATGTTAGAAGGTCCTTTACCTAAGTAGTTTGTTATTTGTTGTGTCATCGAAGGATCTGCTTGATTTAATTTTTTTGCAGCTTCGGCATCTGCCGCCTTTCTTTGTTCTGGTGTCATTTTAAAATACGCAGCATTATCAGCCATTCTAGCATCCAATGCAGCATCACCTGATGATAGGCTACCATTTGGCAATTGTGAACCAGCAACAGGTGCTTGACCACTTGCACCAGTCATACCTAACCGTTGCATAGCACCACGTGTTTCTGGTCCCATACGGCCATCAGCTCCATATTTTGGTAATGCATTTGGGTCTTTAGCAAGAATTTGTTGTTGCAATGCTTTAACTTTTGGATCAACCGGTATATTAGGCTTAGTAGTAGGATTGGGTTTAAGTCCTGGTTTTGGTGGAACTATCACTGATCCTCCAATTTTATTACCTGGTTTTTTTTGTTGGTTATTAACAACCTGAGTCTCAGGTTGAATAAAATCATCTGGCAAGTTATCAAGTGATACGTCTGCTCCAGCATCATGTGACCCAATCCATGTTGAATCTTCGTTAAATAAATATCTAAAATCTCTCATTATAAATATACCCATTTGTTATTTTTAAAAATTATAGGACTGCCATCTTTTGCAGTAGCCTTCATTCCTTCCACTGGTATTTTTTTCTGCGCAGCATTGGTTTTCGTAGTTTCATCAGATGTGGTTGTAGATTTTGGAGGTGCGGTAATCCCACCTGTTGCAGCTTTAATTGCAGCTGCAACATTAGGATTGGATTCCGCTGTACCAAATAAGTTATTAGCTTTTTTGTATGCATTACCAACTGGAACTTGTGGGTGGTTTTTATAAGTGCCTTCGCCCTTCCAAAAAAAATCCGGGGCTCCTTCATTACCAGTAGTAAGATCAATAATTGGACCATAAAATGGTAGATCTTTATTGTTTGGATCGCCACTTATATAAATGTGTCCATTATTTTCGCCAGTTAGTGGCACTTGTTTACCATTTTGTTCAATATACAAACTCTGATCATTAGGGTCTATCAGTGGAGCATTAGGTGTTACTGGAGAACCCACCATTGCATTAGCTGTATTACCAAGCCAGTCTGCACCACGTCTGACAAAATTGTGAATACCCGTTCCAACACCAGTATCTTGCTGTGCTTGGGTTTGCATAATGTTCTCTTCATACAATCTAGATTTCAAGTTTCTAGACATTTCTAGCAAAGTTTGTTCTGTAATTTTTTTCATTTTATAATCCTGCATTTCTTTTAATAAGAGTTAATTCACTCTCTTGCATAAACTTTAAATTGTTTAATAATTTATCTTCTTTGCCATCACTTGATGATACGACTGCTGCAATTTGTGGTATAATACTTTTAACACCAGCTAAATGTAAAACTTGGTCTTGTTCATCATTTTGTGGTTCTTCAACTTCCTGTGTAGGGTCCAGTTTTGTAATTAATTTTAATACATTGTGAACTTCTTCTTTTTGTGCATTTGGGCACTCACCATCTTTAAATGCTTTTACTACTTTTATTTTGGCTCTTTCACCGCCAATAGTAAAGTTCTTTTCTTCTTTGTTCCAGAATCCAGAAATTATTTTCAATAGTTGGTCAATACCTGATTCATTAGTATCAACTGTTGTTTCTTCTTCATACCCACATTCAGATGGATTGATTCCACATTCACGCATAGCATCACCAAATGTCATACTTTCTGAGAAAGGAGTTTTTATGGTAGCACCTTTTGTACGAGCATTTTTAAACTTCTCTTTCATTTTAATTATTTTAGCTTTTTTAACAGCACTTTCTGCCATTGGCATACCTGGTGCAGGTGCAGGAGGCATTCCACCTAGCGCAGGTGCTGGTGCAGGCGCAGGTGCAGGAGGCATTGGCGCAGGTGCAGGAGGCATTTCTTCTGGTGCTGGTTCTTCAGCAGGAGGTTCTTCACCACCAACATCAGCTGGTGCATCTATATATAAATTTGGAATTTGATCTAATTCTTCTGGTTTATTAGCAATATAATAATGTTTTATAATATCTCTGATAGCTTTATCTTCGGCGTCTTTATCATCAAAACTAATGTCACGAATAACATTAAGAACTTCTGGATCTTTAATTTCATCTTTAAGTGAATTTACACCGATATCACCACCAGTTAATTTTGCACCTAACAATGTATTTAATTCGCTTGATTCTGGTGTATCATTTAAGAATGCATCGCTGCTAATACCTTCTAAGAATGATTCAAGTTGATCTTCAGGAGATTTCTTACCAAATTTTTTCTTCCAATCTGCCATACGTTTTTCAGCGGCAGCATCTTCATCAGAATTAAATTTTGATATTTTTTCACCACTAGCTTTTATTTCAGCTTCACGTTCTTTAGTACCAAATCCACTTTTTTCTAATCTTTTTTTAAGTCCTTCTTTACCAAATGCTTCATCTAATAAGTCATCAGCTGTTAGTTCACGAACTGGCAATTCACTTTCATCCATGATATTGTACAAATATGGAAATACTTTTTTCAAATCTTCATTAAAAGTGCGAATAGTTAATCTATCAACCCAATCATTCATAATATCTTCTGGTATCATTTTATCTTCTTGTGATTGAAATGATTCAGCAAATTGTTCATAATAAGAAGATTTTTGTAAGTTACTAACTTCTTTTTTAACTTCTTCTATTCTTTCTAAAACACGGTTAGTTACTGAACCCATTGCTTCTGATATTTGTTCTTGACGATTAACATAACCTTTAAATTTTCTTAATTGATTTAATTCTTCACTTAATCCAGTAATATGTTTACCAATATGATCATATGGATTTCCACCATGATTAATATGTTCAGCAAGTGCTCTTGCACCATGTAGATGTTTATATGGGTACTTAAATCTTTCACCATCTGCATTTTCAATATAAATGCTTTCAATATGCATTGATCTTCCAGCAGCAGCTTCTGGGTTAATTGGTTGAGTATGTTTAACGACTAAACGGGCTTCGCCCAAATTTTGATAGCTGATACGACTAGTACCAAACATTCTATTTTCCATAATAGGTAATTCCTTTGGTTTTGCTTGAAAGTTATAATCTCTTTTATCTAAATTGCTTTTACCGATGTTTTGTACATCGAACTTTAATAAACGATTTTTAGCAAATTGTCTAAATGATCTGATAAACTTATTGAAATCATCATCATCGGTTAGGTCATGTTCATGTAAATCTTGACTTATTTGAAGTATTACACCATCATCTTCGTCTAGCGTAACAGTAATAACGCCCAGTGATTCATCTCCTTCTTTATATTCGAATTCAAAGAACCTAGCTTTTGGTATATCAATTTTTTTTGATAACACTTCTGCATTCTCATCCCCAATCTTTATTTCAGGGAATCGTACTTGTATTTTGCCATAAAGGTCTTTAGCAATCTTATCTAAATTATTTTCCATATCTTATTTATCAGAAATACGATGAAACAAACACGGGAAGTGGTGCTTCCCAATCATCATTGATACCATCTATACTTAATGTTTCAAATACATTAGGATCCCATTCAGCAAGAACAGTGCTCATTCTTACTACCAATAATACCGATGATACCAAATCATCGTGTTGTCCTTGTTTTGCCTTGAAACTTACCCCAGATGCAATAAATGATTTAAGTTCGCTAATCAATGCTCTACTATTAATAACCATTTTATCTTCTTCAATTAAATATTTTAATCTGGCACAAGATGAAATTTTATTTCCAAAAGTTGTGTTAAATCCTTTCCTAAACTTTTTAACATGACCTTTTCTTAATGGTTCACTTAAGAATAATCCAGGAAAGGTTTCTTCACCGAGATTTTCAATAACCACTAATGCACTATCACCAACTGTATTATTTTCAACTGACCAGTAAATAGAATTAGGATTATCTGGCCCTAATTCATCTTGTAAATATCTAAGTATATCCCTATATATTTTTATTTGTCCTTGAATAGGTGTTAAATTATGTTGCCATTCTGCAACCTGTGTAAAACTTGGAAGTTCAAATACTTGGATACCACTGTAGTCGCCACCAGTTCCTAAACTTGGATCTAATGCTGCTAGATATAGATTACCAGGTGTTGGTTTTTTATACCATCTAACTTGTCCCATCTTAAAGGTTGGTTCATTACCTATCATTTCTGATAATTTAATACTATTAACCAAAGTTTCATCATATACCAAGAATTCGCAATTATATTCCCGTCTGAATCGTTCTTCTCCTATACGACCAAGTTCTTCTTTTTTCCAATTTTCATCACGGTCTGGATGATCCCACCAATCAGATTTATATCCAAAGAATCCATTTCTTCCTAGTCCATCAGTTCGTTGGTTTCCAAATTCGTCAAATGTATCTTTGCTTTCTTTCCATATTAATGCAAATTGGTCTTCATCTGAGTTTGGTGTTGATGTAATAATAGCTCGTCCACCTGTTGCGAGTGTAGGTGATATAGATGTCCAAAACTCATTTGCTATATTTGGCTGTACGAATGCAAACTCATCACAGTATAATAATGAAATAGACATACCACGACCAGTTGTGCCAGTAGTTGTTTGACTTACTATACGTGAACCATTTTCAAATTCAATACTTCCTTTGTTGTAACTTACTACCCCAGCTCGTAAGTAATCTGGACATAATTCATATCCATATCGGATACGTTGCATAATTTCTTGGGCACCTGTAAACTTATGTGCTGCTACTAATATAGTTTGGTCAGGGTGGAACATTGCATACCATAAAAGATATGCTGATGCACAAGTTGTATTATGTGTTGGTATCATTGTTTTACCACATAAAAACATATGCTCATCATTATCAACTTGGATGCATCTTACTGGAACTGAAGATGTTTTAGTGATTTTGTTTATGTATAATCTAGTGTTTTTTACATGGCCTTTGCACAATAACTGTCTTTCAGCTTTTCTTTTCAACTTAAACACTATATATTTTTTTGTGGAAAATTTTAATGTATAATAATTCACACCATTTATAATTTTACAAGAACATCTTGTCTTAATTCCAAGTGATGATAATATTGTCCTTACTTGTTCTATTAATTTAAAGTTCTTTTGATAAAATTCACAATTCCCATTTTTTGTACAGCTTCCATCAGTATCCATCAATCCACGAAGTAATTCAAGCCTTTGATCAATTGATGAGAACATATAATCAGTTGGTATATGTTTATTTTTTAATAGATTGTTTCCGTTCAATAATGTCCGTAGTCCTATAATGTTTCTACGTTCACTATTATTGCTATTTACGGATGGTTCAGATACGGCATATCCAGATTCAGATATATATTGAATCATTTCTATATTATCTATATTTGATTGAACGTATCTACCATCACCAGAATATCCATCACCAAGCCACAATCCTAATATATATGGATGAATTGGCAATGACTTATACTCGTATTGAACAGGTTCTGTAATATCTATATATAATCCTTGTTCTAATGAATGCGTATCCTTATATTTTTTTATTTCATCAGTAGTAAGAATTTTTGATTTATTACTCCAATTTGCTGTACTAACTTTCCATAAGTGTTCTGCATCCGCAATAATAGATTCTCCATTATCGAATTCTACTTCATAACATGTATGATTATACATAATTTCAGTAGCAAACGTAACAGTAGTGGGGTTTCCCATATTACTTAATATAATATCACCAACTTGAATATCACCCATAGTTGTCCAACCACTTGGTGTTGGAATGGGTGTATTTAGACTTAATGCTTTTCCACTTTGTCGTGGTAGCATATTAATATTAAATCTTTTTGTATGGTAACTATGTAATAACCCTTCTTGATATTTAAATGGGTCAAATAATAATTTACCTTTTACTGAATGTTGTATATAAAAGAATTTCCTTGCAAAGTATAGATATCCATATTCTGGATCCATACATGCAAGCATATCTGCAACGTGTGATTCAGTCCATTGTTGTTTTATGTGTGCTTTTTTGGTAAGCGAACCGTCTAATGATTTAGCCATAATCTTATTTACATAAAAAACGGGCCGAAGCCCGTTTTTTTATTTAAAATAATAAATTATTATGCGTGTCTATCAAACACATATGCGATTCCAATAACATTTTCACCAGATGGTTTATATTCAAAATCTACAAAATTTTTCGCACCACGATGAAAATCTTTTGTACTCAATATGTCTTCTCTGGCTTTTTCTATTGTATCTGCCATAACGAAATATTTTGCATTAAATTTTTCGCCGTTTGGTGCAGTACCTTTTTCATCAACCCATTTTGTTTTCTTAGCTTGTTGACGTTTATGTTCTGCCGCATCATCTTGTCTAGCATAATGTCTTTCTTTTTCGTAATCTTCAGCCCCCCAACTATCTGATGAACCACCACTTCTGCGTGGTTTTTTATATGCTGGTTGGTCGGTTACTTGATCATCTGGATGACCATATCCCAAACTTTCGTTTACTTTTTTGTGTTGTTTTACTTGTTCATAAAGGCTGTTTAAATGGTTAATCAAGGATTCGTCTACATTCCAAGGATTTTCTCCACCATTTGCTTTTTTAGCACCTTTACCTTTACTGAATAAATCATCACCCATTGCAGTAACAGCTGATATTCCATAAACGGCTGCATCAGATGCGCCAATTGGTGAATTTTCATAGTCATCTGTCATTAATGGTTCTTCGTCATCATGAGTTGGTTCTATGTCAAATACAACCTCATCAGAATCATCTTGGTCAGGTTCAGTTTGTTCAGGTTCACCTACTAATATATCATGTTTTTCACTTCCATCTACTTTATCAATATTTTTTAAAATATCCATTAAGTCACGAATACCATTGGCACCTTGGCCATTGATAGAAACGTTCATATTAACCGAATCTTGTTGTTTAGGATGTGCCATTGGGCCTTCTTCACAAGGGCATTCTACTAATTCACTTTCATTCAGCCCGTTATCAATGTTTGTTATTTTTTTATATAAATCTGTAAAGTTCATATTATCTTCCTTTATATGGATCTGGTAATTTATTTTGTTTAGAACCTACTGGACTTATAGCTTTATCAACTTTACTTTTAGATACAGTATTAGGGCTGGTAGGAGCTTTATTAGCCAATATTTCATCATTGATACCAGTGTATGGTGTTCCTTGATGTTTGGTTTTGCTAAGTTCTTTTAACAATGCCATTTTATGTTCTTCACCAACTAATGATTGGTGATTAGATGCTTCATAATCAGTTCCTAACATTGCTTTTCCAGATGGATGATTTGGGCAATATTGTGAATTAATTGCATCTTCTTCTTGCTCTTTCAAGTTTCTAATTTTTACACAACTATGTGAGATATTTAATGCTTCTGCAACTAAATCCCTAATTTGGTTACTTGTTACTGGATATGATAATGATATATCAAACACCGTAACTCCAATATTTGCGTGTTCAGGAAAGTCAACTTGGGTTTCTTGTATTGGTGTTCTTTTTTCTGATATAGATTCAACTTTAAATCTATCTAACGCAGCTTTAATTTTACTAGAAGCATCAGTACATTCGCCAGCCAGTTTAATTTTAAATTCGTAATTTTGTTTGCTTTCTTGCAAATATTCTTTAAATGATTTTGTCATAATATAATCCCATTCTTGTATTTATCAAAATAAATGATTTAATCATCGCATGTTTTTCAATTTTTCCAAAAGGCTATTACGATCAGCTACTACAAAACCTTCACCTTGGATATTAATACCATTATCTTCTACTGAAGTATCGGCATCTATTTTTTGTTTTTTAAGTTGAAGTTCAATCATTTTAAGTTTTTTATCAACCTTTGCAGACTTTGCATCTATTGCATTTTTAAGCATAGATGATGCAACTTCAAATAATCTTGCTGAATATCTAGCTTCAACATTCATACCTAAGTCCATTAAGTCGTCATATGCGTTAGATGCTTTTTCAGCTAATTCATCAAATTCTGTATCACTTAAATCACCTAACCCAGTAACTGGTGGCAATGCAGCTGATATCTTATCAAACTCCGACATATTTCTAAATGATGGAGGTGATTGTTTAACACGTTTAGGTGTTTCTTCTTTTTTTATTATTTCCTTGCTATCTGGCAAGTTCAGGATCTCTTCCAGCCTTCGAGTCATTCTAAATCCTTCTTTTTTAAATATGCAAGTCTTCTTGCGTCTGGCCAAGGTTTACCTTTTAAATGACCATAATTTTTTCTCTGTTCTTCTGTTCGAACTTTACCAGTATTAGCTTTTGAAATCTTATCCTTTCTTTCTTGTGTCCAGCTTTCAGGTGATGAACAAGAAGTTTTCATTCTAATATTCATTTCATCTGGTGTCATTGCTGCACATAACGATTTTTGGTGATCACTTATAGCTTTTTTAGATTTTTCAGAATGTTTTTTCTGTCCCTTTGTGATAGATGGTCGTCCTTTTAATTTTTCTACACGAATCGCGATTGTTTCTGCTGATTGTTTTGTACCTTTTTTTGCAATGGACATCTTTTTCTTTGATTCATCACTATGCTTCTTATTTAGTTTTGAATACTCAAATAACTTACTATTATACCGTTGTTGATTATTACTTGACATAAACATACAAGAAAATGCAAATATCATCTTATATTTAGCATCACCAATTGTCATTTTTGTTAATAATAAGTGGCATACAAAGTGTTCACGGGCAGTAAGTATGGCTATATTTTCTTTAAAATCATTACCACCCATACTCTTAGGTATGATATGATGTTTTTCTACATATAAATTAGTTGGTAATATTCTAGATTTTGATGATATAATAATATTATTATACCATTTAGTATATTTGTTTTCGATAAATATCATTGTTGATGTCCTCTCTGACATTAAAGTAGTTAGGAATCCCCATTCCGTGAACTACATTTTTATTTATCATTTTCCATTATGGAACAGATCGTATTGATTTAACACGCGAAACTTTATACCTTGTTGTTTACAATATATACTAGCAGCTGCCCATTTTGCTTGATTTTTAATAAACATAGCTTGATTGATTTTACTCTTACCAACTTTTTCGATAAGTTGTTGACTGGCAGGTTTTATTTCAATTAATTCAACTTGCATTTTATTGTTCTTATCTAGGTATTGAATAAAGAAATCTGGTACATAAACAGTTTGTTTACCAGTTAATGGGTTACGATATGGTATTTTTATTGCTTCACTTGCCCAACGTTGTATACTTGGATTAGTATCACAGAAATTACAAAATGAAAATTCCCAACTAGACCTATATGTAATTTTACCCATTCCAACATATTTTTGTGGATTTTTAGGTACAAATGTCCCACGTGCAAAGTTATGTGCCATATTATACTAGAATGTTTCTAGCCTCATATTGATTTACTATTGGTGCGATTCTATAACCTAATTGGCTTGTTTTTTCACGAGATGCATTTAATACTTGTGCAACAATTTGACTTAGTTGTACATTGGTAAGTGATTTTAGTGTATCTATTAATTCAAATACATTAACATTATCTATTCTAGCTTGGTTAAGTAAAACAATAGCAGTAGATCTAGCACTTTCTAAATCAAAATCTCTTTTAAGAAAGAATCCAACTGTTGCATCTATTTGATTACTTGGGAATGTAACTTGATGATTGAAAAAATTATCAAAGAATTGTTTTACATTTGTAGAACTATCTACAACTTGTGTCATTGGTAAATTACTAGACATTTATTTTCCTAAATTAATTAGCTTTGCTACGGTAGGTTGATTATTTGTTACTGGAGTCGGAAATGCAATACCTTGAATTCCATTTACACCTTGTGTAGTAATACTAGCTAAGTTATTTATTACTCCCTTTGTCCCAGCATTATTTAATCCCTTTGTATTCTGATATGTATTAATTTGTTGAAATATTGTATTTAACGCCGAATTATTAGTAACGGCAGTAGGTTGATTTACAAATGTTGGACTGGCTGATGTATTATTTACACTTCCAGTTAATGGACTTGGTGTATTATCATAATGTTCAACTGCAAATCCTTCAACAGTTCCATCAGAGACCATTCCAGAATCATACGTTATTGCTTCACATTGTAATTTCATAGTAAAGTCATTTGTTTGAGTTGTGGCATAATCTAATTTATTATGATCCCAAGATTTTATTATTGGATTTATTAGTTTATAGCTAACATATTCATGTCTAGCCATCTGATAAATTGTAATATAATTAAAAAATGGGGATGTACTTCCATTATCTAATCCATATGTTCTTGTAATATAATTTGAATTTTTAGTTGCTGTTCTATTATATGTTCCAGAAACTGTTGCTGTAGTAGAATCTGCATAATAATAACTATAATAATTTTGCCAAACTTTATTAATCAAACCCATATTATCATCATGAAATGTTATAGAAACTTCACCTGGAATATGTTGATATTGTATAGCTTTTTTTCTATTATATTGATTAACTAAATCTTGATTAATTGTAAAACTAGGTAAACTAATGTCTTTAACAAGCATATTAATTTCATTTTTATGACGTTGTATCAAACTTGCATCTTTACAAGCAGCTGGATTTATATTAAACGCAACATGAAATAAAAATTTTTGCTTTGGTGCTAATCTAAATTGATCGTCAACAAACAGCCGTGCCGCGTGTTCTTGATCACGCAGATATATATTAGAATCATCTTGTAAAAATTTATTAGGAGTAAATGCCATATAGTATTTATTCAATTAATTAACTAGGTAGTTAATAGAACAGACGTAAAAAACCCACCTTTCGGTGGGTTATATTACATTAAGCTCCTAGAGCGTTTGTTGTTCCACGTGGTTGTACCAATCCTGGTACACCTAATCCTGCTGAAGCACCTTTTTGAACTGCATTATCCATTTGAATTATTAATGAAATCATTGCTGGTCCATTTTCTTTATATGATAATGCCTGTGCATTCCAGTCAGTAGTTTGGATAAAGCATCCATAACATTCCCATGTTTCTAAAACATTTGGAGTGTCGGCGCCATTTCCACCATCTAACATTTCTATTCTCATAGTAAATTTATAATCACCAGCTGATGCTGCTGAACTTTGTTCAAAGAAATCAAATTGTTTTTGGTTTTGTTCACCAACTAATTTACTAACCGCACCAGTAACGTCATCACGTAATTTTACAGTGATTGTTGACCATTTTGGTTTACCAGCATAGTAAACTTTGCTGTTATAGACATCAATTGTTTGTGATTCAAATTCAACTTTCGGTCTTCCTGCTTCTGCTACCTGTTTAGTAAGTTCAGTTGTGCTACCAGATGTTCCAAAGTTTTCTAATGAAACTCTGAAACGATATGCTAGTTTAGGCATTAATAAGCCTTGGGTGCTAGCACTCTGATCAGAGGCTAGCGGTACTGTAAAGTTTGATAATGCTGCAATTGCCATTTTATTCTCCTAATTTATTTACCCAATTTAGCAATGGCACCAGTGTTCTCTAAACGTAATGGAATGTATATAAATTCCACTGCTTTTACTGGCTCTATTGCAATATCAACATAAAGTTCATTTGCATCGATTCTTGATGGTGTGTTATTTGATGTATCACATACTACTAAGAAATCATATAATGCACGTTGTCCCACTAATTCTAGTAAGAAACTTTCTATTTGTTGTTTAATTTCATTACGTGTTTGTGTATCATTTGGTTCAAAAATATAAGGTTTTGCAATTCTTGCCAATTGAACACGTAAATAAACTACTAATCTAGAAACATTAATTCTATCTAATGAACTAGCAACTAATTGGCGTGTTTTTTGACCGTAGTTAACTAACCCTGTTCCAGAAATATAAGTTAATGGATTTACATGAATGTTTGCTAACGTGTCACGTTGTCCAATATTCAATGCTACTGAATTAAATTCACCTTCTGCAGTAATGTATCCAACCGCTGAAGCATTAGTAATTCCACCACGACGAACACCAGCTGGTGCAAACCATGGATAACTTACATTATCACTTAATGCGATAGTTCTTAACATAATGTGACTAGGTGGAACAGAAATGTTATTACCCATATTATCAGTGCTATAACCCCAAGGATAGAATACACCTAAGTATGGATCAGTTGTTACTAATCCTTCATCACCATCACCTAATGCATTGTTAACATTATTACCCCAATTACTTAATGATGTAGCATCTGGTGTTAATCTTGCTGGTGAATCACCAACAATAAACGCAGTTAATCCACGGTCATAATTTAAATTAACAAGTGGTTTAATTAATTCTGGATATCCAGGTGCTGCTAATAAATTAAATAATTTGCTATCTTCATCACGAATAGATTGATTGCTGTTAATTAATGCAGTCATTGCTTGTAAAACAACAGTTCTTTGTGCCATTCTACCAAATGATCCTGAACCATCAGCTTGATTAGCTGCATCAGATACCCAACGATGTGGATAATAGTTAGTCATTGGTTCATTATTATTATAACGAGTATTAGTATCTAATATATCAACATAATTTTGAACAAACTTTTTAACATTGAATCCACTTCTACGAAGATTCCATAACAACATTCCTTTTGGATATAATGCTGGATCTGGTGCATCAAAATCTAAAAAGTTACTTGTTAACAATGTTGTAATTGAGGCTGGATTAGCACCTTCAGTGCCAGTCCCTGGACCTGTTGACCATCTAGCATCATGGAATACTATGCCATTTTCTGTTGTTTGATCACTGTTATCTAATAAATTCCATTTTTTAGTAATGAAATCATATCTGTATATTAATGGATATTTTTCTAAATTAGCTGTACTAATCCATAAATCACCATTTGCAAGAGCTGATACGCCATCTTGTTGTGTAGTAGGTTCTGATGCACTAACAATTGGTCCCATTGGGTCAGTTGGTAATGGATCTGTGATACCTGCTTGGTTAATTGTTTGCGCAGTTGAATCTAAATATCCAACCCAAGTTGTTCCATTATGAATTAAGATATCTACTTCTTCAATATTACCGTTATACCATAATGTTCCATCAGTAGTTAATGATGTTGGTGCACTTGGACTTGGTATAGCAAATGAACCTGTTTTAGTATCATTTAATGCTGTCCAGTTACTAGCAACATATTCACCTGAATTTCCTGTTGGATCTGCGTAGAAGTTAGCTGTTCTTGTAGTTGAGAATAAAGAGGTTAATGGTGTTTGTGTTCCATCAACTAATTTAAAATCACCACCTGTTAAATGACTAACTACAACTTGATTAGAACCATTTACTACTGCTACAATATTTGTAAACCCAGCTGAGTTTATTGCACTAGCAATTGCATCAGCAACAGTTGGTCCAGTATCACCTAAAGTTACCGTAAATGAGATTGTAATTGCAGAATTAAATGCACCACTTCCAATAACACTTTCTTGAACTGTAAATGTATATGTATTAGGACTTAACAATGCAGATGTAATAATTGCAGATGTAATTGCTGTTGCACCAACTGCACTACGACGATATAATTTGAAATCAGCATATTTTGGATAGCTTATATTGTTTTCTGTTGCAAATGTTTCAGAATCATTAAATTTTACATACAATGTATTAATAGCTAGGTTGTTTCCACCACCAGTTGAATCCATCGAGTGTAATGCAGATAAATTATTTGCATATAATGGAGCAGTTACTGAACTCCATGAACCAGCTTTTGAGTTATATATATTAACAATCCAATGTGCACCTGCGTTAGGTGTTGTTGTTTTCACCCAAATTGAGCCAGTTGGAATGCCAGCAATACTTGAATTATCAGTAATTTTATATGTTGGAACTTGTGTATGTGGTGCTATACTTAATGCTGGTGCCAAATATGTACCAACAGTTAAACCAACTTTAGTAATACTTGACCCAGCAAGAATTACATTTACACCAGTTGAATAAATTTGTAATTTATTTTGTATAATAGCTGCACTAATTCCAGAAACTAATGGTGCACCATTTGTTCCACCTGTATTAATTTGCGTTACTATATCAGTCAATGATGTAACAGTTGTGATATCATGTGTATTAATAGTAAACACATCCCCAGATAATAAAGTAATACTACTTTGTAAGCTGTTGCCTTGCGCAGTTGGCCAACTTGCAACCCATTCTGAACTACCAACTTCTACCCATTGAACTGGTGAAGCGACTGTTGTTGCAGGTTTTTTAAACCATACGGTAATTAAACTTGTAGTTGCGACAATTGCATAGCTACCAATTGCACCAAAACTAGTTTTAGGTGCACCCATATCATCTAATAAAGTATTTTCAGTAATAACAGCTGGTTTTTGAACAGTAAATGTTTGTCCACCCAATGTTGAAGCAGGTGATGAATTCCATTGAAAAATACCAAATTGTGTATCAGCAGTATCAATCCATGTTGATCCATCAGCAGGTAATCCAGCTGGGGTTTGAGTTGATTCTGTCAATTGTGATAGGTCTAGATCAGCACGAACAACATATGCACTATTACTAACACCTAAGAAACTGTAAGCTGCTTGTAAACCATATTCATTTAATTCGCCCGCGTGAATAGGATTGTTATTTGCATCTGTTTGAAACATCGGTGTTCCAAATGTATCAGATAAATCTTTTTGACTAGTCAATAAATAAACTTGACCAGCATTTGCTTTTAATGTACCAGGGGCAACACCGGTACCTGCGCCATTTGGTTTGCTTTCTTCCGAAGCAACAACGATTAAAGGAACTGTTCCAGGTGCGGCAGGTGTATAAAAACTTTCGTCTATTACTGTTACACTTACGCCTGGTGATTGTAGTTGAGCCATAATATATTCTCCATGAACTTTCTATCTTATATTTAGGCTTTTTTTAAATTTTATGGCTGATATTAGTGCTTTAAAAGGGAAAAAAAGGTTAAACTTTTGTAAATACAAGATGAGACCACTATGCGTATGTGGCTGTAGACCAGCTGCAATTAACTATATTAAAAATGGAAAGAAGTATTACAGAAAAGTATGTGAACAGTGCTTGAAAGGAAAGCCTAGGATTTGTAGATGGTATAAGGCTGGGTATCGATTAAAAAATCATTGTGATAAATGCGGGTTCAAATCACCATACATTGAAATATTTTCAGTGTTTCACGTGGATGGAGATTTGAATAATTGTAGACCGAGTAATTTAAAGACTGTTTGTGCAAATTGTCAGAGAAGTTTGCATAGGGACGGGGTTAGTTGGAGACAGGGCGATCTGACTCCAGATTTATAAAATCATTTATTTGATTATGTAACTCATCAATAGTTCCATTGTTATCAATAACTAAATCAAAATTTACACCATACCATATCCATTCACTTTGATGTATTCCATAGTTATCTGTTAATATTGTTATTGAAGTCAAGTCACTTTTCAAGGCATCAGGTACATATGATGCCCATTCTGGAGCCGAACCTCGATTTATTCTAATAATCTTACCACCAGCATTTTGTATAGATTGAATTTCATTTGGAAATCTACAATCAGTAATTACCAAATTATCAGTATTTGTAAGTAATTTTTTTTCTAAACTAGCTATCCATATATCATCATGAAATTTTTCACGACATACTTCAGTTGCAAAATGTTGTAAAACCCATCGAGGGGTTAAATGAGGTATATCCAATCTATTAGCCCACCAGGTATCCACTTCTTCTCGCCACGCGCGTGATTGTTTTGTACGTCCTTCAAGTAAGGTTCTATCCCATCCAAATATAATTGAGATTACATCTTTTAAACTTGCAGCAAATGATTCACGACGAAATTCGTGAAAGTTTGATAGATAATCTGCTACTGTATCCTTACCCGATCCGATTGACCCAACTATTCCTATAATCATTATATCTCCTTAATTAAGGATATTATACCAAAAATATTAAAGTTTGTCAAGATCAACCTAACACAAAATACAATCCTGTCCCGCCAGATATTAGCAATTCTAATTCTTTATCCAGTGCTGCAAGTTCTTCTTTAGCGGCAGTTTTAAGGTCGTTTCCATTTAGTTGTATAGAGCCAGTTGGTCCAGCAATGCTAGCAAATAAACTTCTTGCTTCACCTAAAATCATTTTACAAGTAGCTAAGGTGTAATCGCGTAGCCATTGCTTAGCATATATATCTTGTAATAAAACGTAATCAGGGCGATAGTTATACGATTGAATTAAGATCTGTTCACCTTGTGCAAATGGTCTTTGTAATATATCTAATAGATGACTAGTTGGTTTCCATTTGAATTCTATATAACTACCAAACATTCTTCCAACTAACTTTTGATAACCAGCAAACATCTCATATGTTGCTAATCCACCCATCATACTACCACTCATCATGTAAGTATTGGTATAAGCTAAGTTAAATGGTTCAAATAATGTACCACCAGCTCCCATACCAGTTCTAGAGCCTACTGCTCTACGAAATACTTGACGAACTTCGATGATTTCATCTGGTAATCTATATTCATTTTGATCTTGTATTAATTCTAGGAAACTATAACTTTCTTCTACTGCATTTGGACTGCGTTGTCTAAATCTGGTTAATGCTCTATCAAGTGCTGTTTCCATGTGAATAGGATCAAGGTCAATGTCAATCATACCGTTGCCCAACATTGTTTTTACATATTCAAAAACTTTATTTCGTTCAATAGTTGAAGTTGTGGTTGTATCTGTAAGTAGTTCTGTCATAATGGTTCTCCAACTATATTTATCAGATAAATACCATATGTGCCGGAGATTAATGTGCCAAAGTTAAGTATGTTTAAGCCTGAGAAGGGCAATAATTATAAGTTTATAGATCGTCAAATAAGTAGAATGTTTCAAGTTGGTGGCACTTCAATATATGTTCATAAATATTTAGGACCACAAATAGCAACTTCTGGTTCACCTGACCAACCAATATATTCATCAGTTACCACAACTAATATACAGGATATGTTATTATTAGAAAATCGTGATAGACATTATGATCCAGAGATTTATCGTATCAGAGGATATTATAATGTTCAAAATATTGATTTCAATTTAAGTCAATTTGGGATGTTTATTGATAACGATACATTATATATGACTGTTCATATAAATGATTTTATTAATTATGTTGGTCGTAAACCAATAAGTGGTGATGTATTGGAACTCCCACACTTAAAAGATGACTTTGCATTAAATGATTTTGATTTTAGTTTGCCACGTTATTATGTTATTGAAGATGTAGGTCGTGCTAGTGAAGGATTTAGTGCAACATGGTATCCACATTTATATAGATTAAGAACCACTAAAATGACAGATAGTCAACAATTTGCTGAAATACTTGATTTACCAGCAGGTGAAAATACATCTGTTACTATTCGTGATTTAATAAGCACTCGTGCGAGAGAGTTAGAAATAAACGATGCAGTAATAAATCAAGCAGATGCCGATGCTCCATTTAGTGGATATGAAACTAGACAATTCTATACATTAGCAATTGATTCTACCGGTTCACCTATTATCGAAACAGCAAGTGACACAATAATGGATGCTAGTAATTCATCATTCTTGGCTAGTGAAAATAATGGCAGACCTGTAAGATCTGGATATACTGGATATTTGGTTGGTGATGGATTCCCAGTAAATGGATATTATTTTGGAACTGGAATTCAATTTCCAGATAATGCAGTTACCGATGATTTCTTCTTAAGAACTGACTTTCTTCCAAATAGATTATTTAGATTTGATGGTATAAGATGGAACAAAGTTGAAGATGCGGTAAGAATGTCCATGACTAATTCTGATACAAGACGTACATTAAAAACAAGTTTCATTAATAATACAGAATTTACCTATCATGATAAAGTTAGTGCAGATGTTGTAAATGCAGCAGTTGGTGATATTATAATTAACACACATATTAATGTTATACCAGCATTATATGTTGTATTAAAATTAGAAACAACTAAATTAGAATATGTAATTGCAGATAATCCAGATTTATTAACAACTCATTTAGTAAATGGTGTTGAAAAACTTACCATTAATCTACCAGTTGTTAATACAGAACAACAAACAATCCCGTATACTGGCGCGTGGACTGTTTCATTATATAACTTTAGAGAAGCACAAAAACAAAGTCTTTCTAAAGCACTTAGACCAGAGGCGAACTTTTAATGTTACATTTTTATGATGGTCAAATAAGAAGATATCTTACACAAACTATTAGATTTTTTAGTAATTTTGTAGTCAAGTATGAAGATGGAACTCTTCATAGAATCCCAGTTGTTTACGGCGGGGCTGATAGACAAGTTGCATCAATAATGCGACAAAATTCAGAAAACGTAGTAAATTCAGTTCCTAGAATTAGCGTATATATAACTGAATTAAAGTTAGATAGAGATAGGATGGCTGATGCTACTTATACTGGAACATTAAACTTTAGAAATAGAGATGTTGATCCATTATCAAATACATACAATAGTAATCAAGGACGTTCATATTCAGTTGAAAGAATTATGCCAACACCATTTAAATTATCAATGAAAGTTGATATTTGGGCTTCTAGCACTGATCAAAAGTTACAAATATTAGAACAAATATTAATATTTTTCAACCCAAGTATAGAATTGCAAACGAATGATAATTATTTAGATTGGACTAGTTTATCAGTATTAAATTTAGATGATATAACGTGGTCTAGTGCATCTATCCCTATTGGAACAAATTTAAACATTGATGTTGCTACATTAACCGTTGATACACCAATATGGCTAAGTGCACCAGCAAAAGTAAAACAACTTGGTGTTATCACTAAAATTATTACAAATATAAAAGAAACTGCATATGAAAGTCCATATGGGTACATTGAAGGATTAGGTATAGATGCCACCAATTCGACAATAACAATCACTGATATATTGTCAAAAGAAGAAATAACATTTGATGATGTTACAATAAATGTACATGGTTCTCAAGTAACTTTATTAGGCATAGGCATAGGTGGAGCAAATCATCCATCTACATGGACAGGATTATTCGATCAATATATAGAAAAATATATAGCTGGAATTAGTTCGATTTATCTATTTCAACCAGATGGTTCAAAGATAGTAGGCACATTTTCAATTAACGAATTTGATTCTGATGTGTTAGATGTTGTTTGGAATCCTGATACGTTAGTTTCAAATACTGGTATAGATAGTAATGGTAATTTAGATACATATCCAGATTATAATAACATAGGTAGCCATAGACCAAATAGTACAGGAACATTTGATGCTATTATAGATCCATTATCATATAACCCAAAAAGACCTAATAATGATATGACAGATCGCCCTGTTGACACAGGGACACGGTTTCTTATAGTAGAAGACATTGGTAATATAATAAATGTTGATGGTGCAGATGCATGGAAATCAGTATTTGGTGAAGATTTAATTGCATATGCAAATGATATAATAGAATGGACTGGAAGTCATTGGCATATTATATTTAATGCAAGTCAACAAAAAAATGTAATGGTTTGGCAAACAAATATATATACTGGAGCGCAATATCTATGGAATGGTATTTCATGGGTTAAAAGTTATGACGGTGAATATAGGGAAGACGAATGGAAAATAGTAATGTAACAGACAAAATAGTATGTAGTGGCGCATTATTTTATGCTAAATCTACTAAACGATTTTTATTGTTACAAAAATATGCTGGAAAACATCAAGGAACATGGGGTCTAGTAGGTGGAACAAATCTAATAAATGAAAACCCATGGCAAGGTCTACAAAGAGAAATTAATGAAGAAATAGGATGTAATCCAACAGTTATAAAAACTATTCCATTAGAAACATTTGTATCTAATGACACTATATTTAATTTTCATACATATATGTGTGTTATAGAAAAAGAATTTGTTCCAACATTAAGTGATGAACATTGTGGTTGGGCTTGGGCAACTATAGATTTAGCGCCCAAGCCATTGCATCAAGGATTAAAAAATAGTTTTTCTAATAAAATTATTAGAACAAAACTACAAACAATTTTTGATATTATTGAATTAATTTGACGGATAAGTTTTTTTCAACCATTCTAGTTCTTGTCTACTTTCATTTGGTTCATACCAACCATTACCGGTATGTATATTAAGAACTGATTGGAAATATTCTTCATACATTTCTGAAACCTTCTCCATTGTAAAGTTATTCATTGCCCAATCTCTACAATTTTGTGGATTTATTTTTTCAATATTTTTAGCGGACCAAGTAAATTGTTCAAATGTTCTACAACGGTATCCAGTAATCCCGTGTAAATTATTTTCAGCAAATGCTCCCCAATCAGTAGTTATTGTTGGCGTACCAGAAAACAAACATTCTATTTGTACACCGCCAAATGGTTCTGTGTATAAACTAGCAATAAATGCACCTTTTGCATTTGCCATTAATTTTTTTCTAGTTTCCACATCAGCGTATCCAATTACTTCAACGTGTTCTGGGATAGTGTCATAACCACAATCTTTTAATGAATTTTGACCAGCAACTATTAATTTTGCACCAATTGCGGCAGTGGTTTGAATTGCAATATGAATACCCTTTCCTTCATAAACCCTTCCTATAAATAAAAAGTAATCTTCTTTTTTGTCAGAAAACACAAAATCATCAGGATCAAAATAATTTGGGATTACAATATCATACCAATCTTGTCTGCATGTCCCAACAGCTTCTAATCCATAATATGCGTGATATATGGCATATGATTCAAATATTTTATATCTTGCCCAATGGCCACCAGCATATCCAATACCAGGTTCAACACAAATTAAATCTTGATGTGCATCACAAATTGTTCTTACACCGGCACCCCAGAATGGTAATATAAAATCATTAGTTTGTTTTCTCTTTTGAATCTCTACAATTGCATTTTTGTAGAAAGTTTGATAAGCATGATCATTTAAATCATATTTAAAAAAATGTTTTCGCCAATCGTGGTCACCATACGATACTTTCCAATCTTCAGATGGCAGAACCGTAACGTGTTCTGTGCATACCAATTCAGATTCTTCGTGACCATAATGGATCACAGTATGACCTCGGTCAGTCATCATTTTGCAAAATTTAACAACTTTTTGCGTATATGCACATGCTACATATTCTTTACTTGAAATAGTGTGCGGAAGCCCTAATACATGAAATCTCATTTTATCTCCATAAATATGTGTATATTATATGTGATATAATATACACTGTCAACTATTTATTGAGTAATTTGTTACTGATAAAATTAATCTGTACTTGTCGTTCCTTTACGGCTTGTATTAATAATGGTATTAATTTATGGTATTGTACAGTGAGATAATTTTCTCCAGATTTACTATTACCATCTCTATCAGCATCAAATGGTGCTATACATACTGCTTCTGGTATTATATCTTTAATTTCTTGAGCAATAACGCCAACTTGCATGGAATAATCATTATATCCAAATTGTTCTGCAAACTTATTTTGTGTATACCGATATCCAGCAATTTTATTCACAAGTTCTAATGCATTTTCAATTTCTATAATATTTTCTTTAAGTCTTATATCAGAATAACCAGAAGTTATTATACCTGTTGCAATAATTTGCCCAAGATTACCAGTTGGGCCAGTAGAACCAACGGCTAATGAGTAAAGTTGAGAATCGGCAGTTGTACTAGTAACACCAGATGCACCAGTTGCACCAGTTGCACCATTTGGACCTATATTACCATTACCACCTTGCAAACCTATAAAACCAGTTGGTCCAGTAGCACCAATTGGTCCAGTAGCACCTGTAGCACCTGTAGCACCTGTAGCACCGTTGGGACCAGTTGCACCCGTAGCACCTGTAGCACCGTTGGGACCAGTTGCACCCGTAGCACCAACAACCACCTTTCCAAGTAAGCCAGCCATACCAGTAGAACCATTATATCCTATTGGACCTGTAGCACCAGTTGGGCCAAGCACACCATCACCACTAGTTCCAGTGGCACCAGTTAATCCAGTTATACCATCTACTCCAGATGCACCAATTTCTGTTGAACCTTGTTGCCCTAAAACTCCACGCAATCCAGTAGAACCTCTGGTTCCAGTACCGCCATTAAACAATGGCCCAGCTGGACCAGGAGATCCAATTTTCCCAATCCCTCCTTTAACTCCAGTTGCCCCAATTATTCCAATGTTACCAGCAGCACTAGCGATAGTATTGATTATCCCAATAATACCAATTATCCCAGAGGCGCCAACATATCCTTGTATACCAGTATCTCCTGGTGCAGCACCTGATATAGTAGCACCAGTAGCACCAATGAATCCTTGTGGGCCAGTCGTGCCGTCGATTCCAACTGCTCCAGCAATACTTAATCCATCATTACCAATCGGACCTACAATTCCAAGAAATCCTTGTGAACCTGCATTAGTAACACCGGTTGCCCCAGTTATTCCAATTAACCCAGGATCACCGGAAGAACCAATTACACCATTGACAATAACTCCATCTAATCCAATATCGCCGAGTGACCCAGTTAAACCAGGTGAGCCAATAGCACCGGTGGAACCACCTGTTCCAGGATCGGTAATACCAATTAACCCAATTATTCCATTATCACCGGTACTACCAACACTTCCAGTACTTCCATATACTATATTACCGTTTGGACCTAAATCACCAGTAATGCCAGTTGCACCAATTGGACCCGTAGCACCTCTTCGTCCACCTGTTCCTGCTTTTCCAGATATACCAAGAATACCAGTAGTCCCTGGTTGTGCTGGTCCATTAAATCCAGCTGGACCAGTAGATCCACTTAATCCAGATATACCAGTAGACCCTCTATTACCAGTTAGTCCAGATGCACCTATGTAATTAGATGGAACACCAATCCAGTTTCCATCAGCATCTATAACATCATAATTACTTACTGTTAATCCATTTTTTATAGAAAAATTAATATTAGTCATGTTATTTTATATACTGTAGTAATAAATCTATTGCAGATTGTTGTTCTTTAATAGCTTGGATTAATAGCGGGACTATTTTTTCATATTGAACAGTTAAATAATTCTCACCAGATTTGCTATTTCCATGTATATCTATATCAAACGGAGCTGGTTTAACTACTTCTGGTAGTACTTTTTGCATTTCTTGTGCAATAACCCCTACTTGTTGTTCATAATTATTATACCCAAATTGTTCTGCAAATTTATTCTGTGTATATTTAACACCTCGTATTTTATCAATTGCGTCTAGTGCGTTAGTAATAATTTCTATATTATCTTTAAGTCTAATATCAGAAAAGAATGAAGTAATAGTACTAGTTGCTCTAATTTCACCAGTATTAGTAGATGCAGCAGTCCCAACCCCCAATGAATTTACTTGAGCATTTGAATTATATACAAATGATCCATCTGCACCAGCAACTCCTTGCGGCCCAGTAGCACCAGTAGCACCTATTGGACCAATAGCACCAGATGCGCCAGTAGCACCTATTGGCCCAATATCACCAGTAGCACCTATTGGCCCAGTATCACCAGTTGCACCAATCGGTCCGGTTGCACCAGTTGCACCATTTGGACCTGTTGCACCTAATGGCCCTGTTGAACCAGTTGCACCTTGTGGACCAGTTGCACCTTGTGGACCAGTTGCACCAGTTGCGCCAGATGCCCCAATTGGACCAGTTGCACCGGTCACACCAGTAGAACCTTGTGGTCCTGTGGCACCAATTAAACCCGTAGAACCAGTTAATCCAGATGCTCCAGTAGCACCTTTAGAACCAGTAGCACCAGTTAATCCAGTAGATCCTTGAAGTCCTTGTGGTCCTGTTGCGCCAGTTGCACCAATTTGTCCATCAGCACCTGGTGTTCCAGTAGCACCTTGATATCCAGATGCGCCAGTCGCCCCAATTGGTCCAGTAGCACCTGTAGCACCATTTGGGCCAGTAGCACCTGTGGCTCCTTGCGGTCCAGTAGCACCTGTAGAACCACTTGGGCCAGTAGCACCTGTAGAACCCGTAGAACCTACTGGACCAGTGGCGCCAGTGGCGCCATCTATGCCTTGTGGACCTGTTGCACCAGTAGAACCGCGTGGACCAGCAGGTCCTGTTGCGCCAGTAGCACCTTTTGGACCTGTTGCACCGGATGCGCCAATTGCCCCAATTGGTCCAGTAGCACCGGCTGTTCCGGTTGCACCTTGTGGACCAGTTGCACCAGTTGGTCCAGTTGCACCTTGTGGACCAGTTGCACCTTGTGGACCAGTTGCACCAGTTGCACCTTGTGGACCAGTTGCACCTTGTGGACCAGTGGCACCAGTGGCACCAAATGATCCTGTAGAACCTTGGTAACCTTGTGGTCCGGTTGCACCTTTGGGACCGGTTGCACCTTGTGGTCCTGTTGCACCAGTTGCGCCTTGGTATCCAGTAGCACCAGTAGCACCGACTCCAGTGGAGCCAGTTAATCCAGTAGCACCAGTAGCACCAATGTATCCTTGTGGGCCAGTAGCACCAGTAGAGCCTATTCCAGGTATACCAGTAGCACCAATTGGGCCTGTTGCACCAGATGCACCAGCAAATCCCCCAGGGCCAGTAGCACCAGTTGGTCCAGTAGCACCAGTTAAACCAATTGGAGACCCTATCCAAACTCCACTAGAGTTTATGACAGTAGTTGTTCCGACGGTTAATCCGTTTTTTATTGAAAATGTTTTATTGTTAGCCAAGGTTCACTATCCCCTTATAATTATATGCTTAATGTTTGGCGAAGTATTCTTAATGTAGTTATCGGTGTAGTTGGAGTAAATAATAAATTTACTATACCACCTGAGATAGATGAATCAAAGATACCAAGAGATGAATTTGTAACTATTTCACCATATTGCGACAAATAAGCTGTGTTTCCGTTTTGAATTAATAATAATTCAATAACATGATATGTAGACGCAAGACTACTAATTTGAACTAAATATTTTGCTGTTCTATATGAATTTTTTGAAAATGAATCAATAGTTACTTGTTGTAATGAATTAGTAGTAAATGAAGTAAGCGTACCAGATGTTGCAGATGATAATGTTGTCCCATCTGGAAATCTAATACCACCACTCAATGATTCTATTACACCATTAACAACTAAAGTAGAATTGTTTATATTAGTGGTAGTTCCAATAAGAACTGCGCCATTCATTAAATTTACAGTAACTGATGTATTTCCATACACCATCTGATTACTAGCAGTAATAATAGCGCCATTACCTAATGCAGTTGAATTGTTAATACCATTTGCAGTAGCAGTAGTTCCATATCCTAAGAATGTATTATTACATGCCGTTGTAATACCAGTTGATGGATTATATCCTGCAGTATACCCAATAGCAACATTGTTATTTCCATGGATGTTACTTTGTAATGACATTACACCAATACTAATATTGTTTGATCCATCTGTATTGCTATATAATGATGAATCTCCTAATGCTATATTATCATTACCTGATATATTTGCATATAATGAATTACTACCTGATGCTAAATTAGAACATCCACTAGAATTACTATATAAAGAATAACTACCTGTAGAAATATTATCATTTCCGATAGTATTTGAATATAGTGAGCTAAATCCATTACTAATATTATTATTACCAACAGTATTTGAATATAATGATGATGTACCAATTGCACTATTGTGTAATCCGGTTTTATTGCAATATAATGAATAATTACCTATTCCAATATTATCACTACCAGATATCAAACTACTAACTGGAACACAAAATCCACTTCCAACATTACCAATCGCAGATGTTGGTGCTGTTAATACAGTTGTAGTATCAGTAAATCCAGAACCATTACTAACTAACGTAACCGAAGTTACTATGCCATTTTGCACTACTATATCAGCAACTGGGTAAGTTGTTGGTGTAGATCCACTCACCCGTGATAATGTAACATTATTATATGTTCCACTATTTGTGTAATTAGACCCACCAATTATTGATCCTAATGCCAATATACTAGTTGTATTATTGGTTAGTGCACTATTTCCAATACCAATATTACCAGACCCTAAAATATTTACTGATAATGTACTATTCCCAACACTTATATTATTTGTACCAGTTGTATTGTAACGTAAATTGCAATTTCCAACTGCTATATTATTGTTACCAGTAGTATTAGTTGAAAGTGAACTGGTTCCTAATACAATATTAGATGCTACTCCAGAATTACCAAGACCTACTCTAAGACCATGTATAGAAACATCTTGTGAAGTTTCTAATACATACGTAGTTGGTGCTTGTCCTATACCAACTTTTCCTGAAGTTATAAAAACAACTCCAGTAGAATTTGCTGATATACCAACAGAATTTACAGCATAGCTATATACACCGTTTATTGGAACAGTAGCACTAGTTGGAATAAATGCACCAGCAGTTACTTTCCCTGCTACTGTTAAATTTGTACCATCAAATACCAATGATGTTGAACTGGCAGCTGAATTAGTGCTATCAACATATAATACTGTATTTGGTGTATATCCAGCAAATGATAACCCAGATGTTGCTGTTATATTTACGTTACCATTTATATGAACTTCGCCATTACCTTTTGGAGTAATAGTAATGCCTATATTAGTATCTATGCCTTCTGCTGCTATTCCTACAGAATTGCCAGAGCTACTTCCAATTAAATGTAAGTAATTATCTTGTTGAGCTCCAATTATCGTGCCGTGTGGAACCTTAAAATCTCTAATTGTTGTTGACATCTGAATCCTTAACTTATAAACATCGTTATGTTTTTTATAATGTATTTATTAAAAAAAGGGGCGTTACCCTTTACAAGTAACACCCCTTTAGTTAAGATATAGTAATTAAGCTAGTTATAAAATTTCAATTTGTTCTTTTTCTAACTTAAATACAGTTTCAGACAATGTTCCCATTGAGATACCAGTTGTAGTTGTCAATGGTGTTGTAGTCAATGTTATATTATAAGGAGCGGCTGATGCCGTAGCTGCTGTAAATATACCAATAGTTCCATTTGTTTCTAATACCGCGTACTCTGTTAAGTATACATTTGGTGTTCCAGAAATAACAGCGCCAGCAGATGTTGCCAATGCTTGGTTAAATGTAATGGTTCCACTTGATATAGATGTAACATATGTTCCTGCAGTTACACCAGTTCCAGATATATACATTCCTGGATAAACTGCACCAACAATTGCAGTCATACCAGTATATAATAAACTAGTAGTACTGTTTGAAGCTGTTATAGATGCAGAAAATGATGTAGCAAGATATGCTTTTAGAATAGTTGTAGTACCAGTAATTGTTGAAGCATTTGCTAAGTTTACAGTTGTTCCACTAATAGATGAAATTGTTGTTACACCATTTGAAGCACCATTTATAGTATCAGACCCAGCATTGTTAATAATTGTTACTGACATCCCAACGTATAATCCAGCAGTGCTTGTTACAAGTAATGCGGTTCCATTAGTTAATGTAGCACTTGCCGAGAATGATAATACAGGTGCATCATGTGTAACTAAAACTTCAGAAGATTGTGTTCTTGTTGAAGTTGCCCCAACTTGTGTTGCTTGAATATGGTATTTTGCAGAACGATATTTATCCCAGGTAAATGCTTGTCCAGCAGCAGCTGAATTACCAGCACCTTGTCCTGTATATGCATACCCACCAGTAATAGTTCCACCAGTTGTAGCAGCTACAAATGTAGAACCTACTTGATATGATACCCCAGTTGTTCCAGCAACAGCATTCCACGTTGAAGTAGTACCAGTTCCACCATTACCAATTACAGAAATGGTATATGATACACCAATAATAAATGATCCAGAAACAACACTTGTTACAGTATCAATTGTTTGGACAGAAGTTGCAGTTCCAGTATTGACTGAATATGATGCCAATGAGCTAATATTATTTAATACCCAACTTGCAGTTACAACTTCATTACCAACAGCTAATTGCGAAGGTGTTGTTCCTAATTTAACAATACCGGCACCAGTAGAAATAGTCCCAGCAGTTCCACCAATTACAACAGATCCAGTTGTATTTGGGAATAAGTTTACAATTCCAGTAGTTACGTTAGATGATACAGTAGCTGTTCCAGTAGTTCCATTCCCATTTACAGTTAATGTATTATTTGCAGAAGCTGACCCAATGACAACACTTGGTGAATTGATAGTAGTTGTACCAGTAGTTGATGCAATATTAACAGCAGTAGATGCTATAGAATAATTAACAGTATTAGCTACAGTATTAAATATAGTTGCAGTTCCAGTTGAACTAGGTGCATCAAATGCAGCTGTTCCACCATTAGCATTAATTTTTATTGTATTAATTACCCCAGCTGTTACTGCACTACCAAATGTCAATGTTGAAGCAGTTCCAGTTGCTACAGATCCAGCAACAGCAATAGTTGGAGAATATCCAAATAAGTTACCTGTTGTAGTTGTGCTTGTATTAAATACATTAGCAGTTGATGCACCACCACCTTGAATACTAGTTGCAGTTGAACCATTGATAGTAACAACAGCATTAGCAGATGTTGCTCCAATATTAACAGCTGTTGCACCACCGTTACCAATATTAATAGTACCAGTAATAGTTGAGAATAAATTACCAGTAGCAGCAGCGTTTCCAGCATCAAACGATACAGTTCCAGCAGCTCCAGAGCCAATTTTAACAGTATTTGTTCCAGTAGTTATTGCACCGCCAAACGTATATGTACTACCAGAAGTAGAACTTGTTCCGATTGAACCTGTAATTGCACCTGTTGCAGCATTAGCAATTGTTAATGTGGTAGCAGCACCAAATAAATTACCGACTGTTGTAATACTATTGAATACATTAGCAGTTGTAACACCAGAAGATGCCACAACAGTAGCACCACCAGTTGATGCACCTGAAACAGTTAATGTACTATTTCCACCGTTGCCAATTGTTACGTTAGCAGCAGAGTTACCAATTAAAATGGTGGTAGATGCTAAACCAATTTGTATTGCGTTAGTTGGTGATGCGAATAATGAAGCAGTTCCAGCAGTAGATGTTGCATCAAATGATGCGGTTCCAACCCCTACGTTAATAGAAATTTTATTTGTTGTTCCAACACTAGCAGCATTACCAAAAGTTAATGTACCAGTAGCTCCTGATGAAATAGTTACTGCAGTAGCAACACCAAATAAATTACCAGCTGTTGCAACAGTATTGAATACGTTAGCAGTTACAACACCAGTTGTGGTATTAATAGTAGCAGTACCAGCTGCACCATTTGTTCCAGCAATAGTTAATGTTGAGTTTGCTGATTGACCAACAACAACGGTAGTAGATGCACCACCCATGTTGATTGCACCGGTTACTGATGCAAAAATGTTAGCAGTACCAGTTGTTACATCAGTTGTAACACTGACTGTTCCACCAGTTGTTCCAGCAAGTTTAAGAATGTTTCCTGTAGCAGCAGCACCGCCAAATGTATATGTACTACCAGAAGTAGACCCAGAAAAATTAGCAGATGTAGTTGCGGTACCACCTATAGTATAAGTAGTAGCTGCACCTAACACGTTACCAGTTGTAACACCTGTGTTCAATAAGTTAAAAGTGGTAGATGTAGAACTTAATGTTCCACCATTGACTGCTAAATTACCACCTAATAATGTGTTACCAGCTGCAACTTGAATTGCATATGGATTTGTTATTGTAACGTTTGTTCCATTAGTTGGTGCGTTTGCAATGTATAATGATGCAGCATTTGTATATGTTACAGTAGTATTTAATGCAGCAATTGTTTGTTGCGCAACTCCCATAACAGCCGCTTGTGTTTGTGTTTGAGTAGCAGTTGATGTTGTATCAAAAAATGTTTTTCCAACAACAGTTAACGCTGCTCCAGAACTAAGACTATTTAAGTTTCCACTAGTAGCAGGAACACTAGATGGTGCTGCAATTCTAAATCCACCAGCTTTAACAGTTCCATATTGTCCAGCAAATACGTTAGTACTAGTTTCATAACCTTCTGAATAAAATTCAAATGATTGTGAATCATTTGTCCATCCAGAGAAAGCAAATAAGTCACTTACGTTGATATTACCAGTTGCAGAAGTTATTGTTCCTAAGTTAGAACCTGTAGTAGTTATGGTTATTGTGCCAACTGTTGTAGTAGCAGATGATGACTGAACATCATATGTAGCAGTTCCTGCATATGGAGATATACCATTTGTTGCTAATAACGAGCCACCGGTTCCAGCAAATCCAGATAATGTAATTTTAGATCCATTTGGAATTAATACTTGTGAACCTGTCGTTGCATACGTAATAGTAACTGTTGTTCCAGATGAACTTCCAGTAGCCATTGGAACAAATGTTACAATTGATACTGTTCCAATAGTTGTAATAGTTGAAGTTGTTGCATTAGCATATGATACAGATCCAGCGGCTGATGCGGTAACTATATATGTTCCTGCATATGCTCCTAATGTTGATCCAACAGAAATAATAGCACCAACTGGTATTACTACTGTTATATCACTTAAGGTTAATGTAGCAGTTCCTGAAGCACCAGTAGTACTTGTTACAACAAATAATGCATTTGGTTGTGTTTTATAATAGTGGTATTTTAAACCAATATCAAATCCATTATCATTTGTTAACCATCCATATGATGGTCTATCTAATTCCATTATAGGATCATTGATAGATGTATTAGTTGTATTTGAAATAAACTGTGTACCAGTTACAGTTAGATTTCCAACAGTTGTTGTACCTAAACTTGTAGTTCCAGTAACAACTAAATTATTATTAACAGTTGTTGTTCCTGAACTAGAACCAATACTAATAGCAGTTCCTGCTCCACCAAAGTTAATATTTGTAGCAGTTGTGTTTATTAAATTATATGTTGCACCAGCTGAATTTAATCCAGATCCATTCGTGCCAGTACCACCGTTTGCTATTGGTAATACGCCATATACCGGGCCAGTAGTTCCAGATACAACAGCAGCATTTGCCAAGTTTATAGCAGTATATGCAGGGGCTACTGTTGAACCTTGTGATAATAATGGAATACCAACAGTTGCGATATCAGGCAAACCATTAAATGTTCCTAATGCATCAGTTGAATATACCAATGATCCAGCAGTATATGTACCAGTTCCACTTCCACCATTTGATATACCACTTGCTGATGCAGCTGATGATGTCATCCAACGTGAAGAAGTTGTTGCTAAAAATTCAACAGATGAAGTTGGAACAATTGTGTATAATGCATCATTAGTTCCTGTGTTAATACCACTTGCAGTTCCAGCAGTAAATGCAGCACTTGCTAAAATAGTAGTCGGTGCATTATTAACAACAAATGTAGTAGAACTTAATATACTAACAACAACTGTATTTGCAGGAAATACACCAGTTCCAGATGTCATTGACGTTGGAATTGTCATTCCTGGATATAATCCAGTAGTAGAAGTTACAGTTATAATATTTGGTGTAACAGTAGCAGATGATGTTCCACCAGTTAGTGCAACAGTTGGTTGTGGCCAAACATAAATTGAATTTGCAGTATTATTAACAATTTTAACTGATCTACCAACAATTGGTGCAGGTAATATAACACCATTATATGGTGCTGCAGTTGCTGTTGATGTAGTAACATATGCATAATCAGTAGTAATTTGTGTTGAATTACTTTGAGTAGAACCTGTTGCAGTATATGACCCAATTAGTGGTGTCATGGTAGAATCAGTATATGCTACTGTTCTACGTGCTACTGCTGATAGGTTTCCAGAATATGTACCATTTGTACTGTTTTCAGATACAAATAGGTTATATCCATCCCATTCAACTGAACCAGTTGCTGCTGTTGTTAAATTAACCCCAGATTGTAATGTCAATGGTGCTTGTGTAGCTGTGCCAGCTGGTAAGTTTAGCCCCGTTCTTACCAGAAATTGTCTATTAGTTGATGACATCATTTGTCTCCGTTATTGTAATATTTATCCATAAAACCTAAATAATGACACTTGTAGATTTAAATTAGCAGGATTTCCAGTGCTTCCAGGGTCTGGTGTTAATATTAAATTAACAGTCCCACTAACTATTTCTGCAGTAAAAGTTCCAAGTATAGAATCACTTGTATATTCAATACCATATTCACTTATGTAAATGTTAATCCCATCTTGAACAATCAATAAATCTTGTCCAGTAATGTATCCATTATCTAAATCTTTGATTTTAATTATATATTTTGCAATATCTGCACTAGTTGATAAAAATGAATCTACTATAGTTGCACCAGTTATTGGGTCTGATGTAAGATTAGGAACAGCCACAGATACAGTTGTGTGATACTTATCTGAAGTAACAATTGAAAATTGCCCAGTTGCTGGCGTAACTGCACCTATAGCAGTATTATTAATAGTTCCACCATTGAAATTTACATTATCACTAGATAAATTTGCACTTATAGTTCCAATATTTCCAGTTACAACATTGTTTCCATCAACTGCAATACTTTCTAACACAGTAAACGCACCAATTGATTGATTATAGCCAAAGAAACCTTGTTTGCTCAATAATACCTGTGATGGAGTTAATGGATATACACCTGCATCTAATGTAATTCCAATATCTAATGTAAATGTAGTTGTTGCTACTGATGAAATTTTCCAATAATTTTCAAGATTTGATGGTGTTATTGGTCCTTTTAAAAATAGATAATCGTTTGTTGTTATGTTAAGAGAATTAACAGTAACACCCATATTTAAAGTTACTAACGTAACATTAGTTGTTCCATCGCTTGTTAATTCAATAGATGTAATATATGATGAAATATCAATGTTAGAAATATATTCAACACCAGTATCATGGTCAACCGACGTTGTTCTACCAATAGGTCCTAATTGGATTATTGAATTTTCAACTTCTAACGATCCACTTGCATATAAATTTGCAGTAGTAACTAATCCATTATCAATTGTTAATGATAAGTTTTGATTTGGTGAAAACTTAATTGCGCCAGCTGCACCATTCGTAGAATAAGTAGTAAAAGTTGTATCAGCAAGATTTGAAGAACTATGTGAAGTACTAATTTCTAATCTATTAGTACTAGCATATCCTATAGATAATGATGGTGATAATGTATATGATGAATCATATAAACTTACATTTGATGCCAATTCTGTGATATTAGTTTGATTTCCATCTTGAATTAATCCATATATACTTGTAAAAAACCCAGCATACCATTTACTTGATAATGTTCCAAAACTAATACCATTAGCAGTTTCTGGAATAATACTTCCAGTACCAGTTACACCTAATTTTAAATTATCATTTAATTGAGTATTTCGTATTGTATTACCATTAATTAGTATTTGATCAACTTGTAAAGAGGTTAATGTTCCCAAACTAGTGATATTAGGCTGTGCTGCATTTATTACATCATAAGAATGGTCAGCAGTACCAACTAAATCACCGTAGAATGAACCAGCAGCATGAACACTTTCACCAACAAATACATTCTTAGCAATACCTACACCACCAGAAATCTGTAACGCACCAGTTAAAGATGGATCTAATGCAGTTGGTGATGAACTATCAACTGTTGATGTTATTTTAGTGACACCAGAACCAGAAGTTGACAAGTTTATGTCAACATTAGTTGCTGTATTAATAACATTAGCAGTAAAATAAAAATCTGCAATATGTGCATCTGTATACGATATTGTAGCAGTTGCCAGTGAATCAACATATGCTTTTGTTGCAGCATCTTGTGGATTAGTTGGGTCAGCTAAGTTAATAATTTTATGGTCAGTAATATCAATAGAACCAGTTCCATCGGGAACTAATTTTATATTTTCATTTAAATTGTAACTAGTTATAGTATTAGAAGTAAATATTAAATCGTTTATTCTAACAGTACCAGTAACTATTCCACCACCAGTTAATGGTAAATAGTTGTTTTGTAAATAAGTAGCTACGGCATATTGTGTTGGTGCAGTAAATGGATCAATGAATCCATTACTTGCAATTAATCCAGTATCATTACTTATTTCTTTTAACTGAACACCGGATGGTACTCCATCTCTAACTAATGGGCCAATAGCACCAAGGTTAGCTAAATTAAATTCACTTGCATTTAATGTTGAAGTATTGGTTATTAAGTCGATTGAAAATACATCACCAATTTTATATACACCACGTTCATTCATACTAGTGTAATAAACTTTTCCGTAATTTGTTTCACTTACTTCATGTATTGGATTTGGCACGCCACCATTTGCAGATAACGCATTATAAGTGATCCCAGAACCAACGTATTTGAATAAATGGTTATTTGCAGTAATTATACTGTCATAATAAAAGTTTACTGCAGTATCTAAAATAACATAATATATATTTGGACTTATTTTAACATTAGATGCGGTACCAATCAATGACGTTGCAGCTGTTATAAGATATTTACCAGAATGCCCATCTACACTTACTAATGTACTGTTTATAGGTTGCTCAATAAGACTCCCAATAGTAAATGCCGATATACCTGTTAAACTAGCTTGTGCCGACGCTGGTGTTATATTAGTTCCACTGATATTTACTGATGGGATTTCGGTATAACCAGTTCCATAACTTGAAAATGTTAATCCAGTAAGTTCACCATTAACTATATCAGCGGTTGCTGATGCAACAGTTCCAGTAAATAACAATGTTACATTATTATTGTCAACAGAAACCCCAGGCGTGTTATGAGTTGGAGGTGTTACCCCAAATGTTCCATTGCCTGTTATTGCTGTAACAAAATATAAATTATCACCATAATAATATTGTGAATGTAATGTAACCGCTAACCCAGCTTGCCAAATGTTTCCAAATGTAACTGTTGGTGAAACATATCCAGAACCTGGATCTGAAACTGACACTGAAGAAATACTACTGAATAATGATTCTCCAACCAACCCAGATAAATATGGTGCTCCATAAAAGCTATTACTAACTAATCCATAATCACCGCATTCAGTTGTACAAGAGTTTATATCTAATACTGCACCATTTTCAGCATCAAAACTTCTTGAACAAAACTGTGTATTACTAGCAGTAACATGAACAGTAACATTATTAGTTGCTAAAATTCCAATACCACCTTGGTTTATAGCAGTAAAGTTTTCAACCAATACTGAATTTACTAATGATAAATTTGAAAATGCAAGACCATCAATTTTAATACCACCACCAGCACCAGTTGGATTTATTCGTTTACCAGTTATAGAAACTTGACTATCTAATAATGGAAGTGATCCTGGGGTTATTGCTACATTTTGTACAGTTACTAATGGAACAAACAATGTCCCATCATTCAAAAATGGACCAGTTACACTAGAGCAGTTTTTAATTAATGGTTGTTGATTGAAAGTTACACCTGATGTTAAGTTAAATGCAAAATTTGGGGCGGCATGGTTCTTAACTGTCACACTAACTACAGTTGAACCACTATTTAAATAAAATACACCGTAGGTACCATTCTGTGGTATAACTATAACATTATTATCCTGACCCATAATAGTTACATTTGCTGGAATCATTAATGGATTATTTTCTGAATATACCCCACCAAATACCATAATTGTGGTACCAGGTATTGAAACACTTATTGCTGATGCAATTGATTGTTTTGGGGTAGATATAGACGTTCCAGAATTACTATCATTACCATTTTTTGCCACAAAAATAACATTTTGTGTTGGTGCTGTGGCAGATATAATAGCACTTTGTGGCAACCATGAAGTTGTTCCATCCAAGTGTCCTATTAAAATACTATCATTAATAGCAGGTGTTCCCAATGAAGGTTGAGCTTGTGATAATGATACGTATTGATATCTTGTTACTGTTAATTGCGTTGACGGTGTTACCGCCTGTCTTCCACTTAATAAACTAGGCATTTGCGGTCTCTAATATGCTAAGAGTAACTTTTAAACCTTGTGATTCACTGGCATAAGCTACTATACTATCGAAGCTTTCGATAATCATTTTTCCTTGAATTAATGTTGCTGCATCATTCGGCGGTATAGAATAATTTTTAACTATTTCTGTAACCGTATTTGGTGCTTGATATCCATTTAATGTAGCTGGATCTGGAAACACTGGCAAGTTCCGGTAATGTGCAAATGTTATATTAATATTTCTATCAGTAACATTTGATACTTGTGCCATTAATACAATCGCAGTTACTCCAGGAGGAGCGGTATATATTTTGGTAGTATTAGGTGATGTTAATTCATTCATATACCCAATTATTTCAGCTACAATATAATCTTTGTTTGTCATTAATATATTGTATGCATTTACATAATCCATATTTGTATTAAGTGTTCCTATATCAATTGGAACTCTAGATGGTGCAGCAGATGGACCATTATTAATAATAGTTGTCAATGTTCCAATAAGATCAGATACATTAGTAACAATAGTATTCAAGTTAGTTGTTGGAGTTAATAAATTTATATCCTGAACAACTTCAGTTTGATATGGTGCTTTTAAATAATTACTGCCATTTTGAGAATTTTTTATATATAATTGTGTTAATGGCAAGTTTTTTATAACACTAGACATAACAATATTCATGTAATTATAAGCATTTATTGTATCTGTTTTTTCAGCAGCAACCACTGAAGTAGTAGCTGAATTTGTAAAATAGTATACCCCTGCTTGAATTGCTTGTCTATTTGATGTATGTGTGCTATCAGAATACAATAAATCAAAGTTAATACAGTCAACGATAAAGCCAATATCTCTATAGCAATAATTAGTATTATCATAAACATCATTATTTGGATATCTAAATCCAACATTTGCAGTTCCAGTACCAGTTCCAGGTTGTCCTACTGCAGCAGTAAATGTCATTCCTGGTGCATATGTAACATTAGTTGTACCAGCAATTAAGTTCCATTGTAAATTTGTGGTATTGCCAAGTGTTTCAATAGTGTATACAGTACCAGCTATAAAATATCCAGCTTTTACTGTATTATATTTTATTGTAGTATTAAGATATGCAATAACTTCTGCTTTAATAAACTCTTTATTAGCTAATAATATATTAGCAGCATACTGAACATTAGTATTCAATGATGCTGTTAAACTAATTGGTTCTGGAGCAGGTGCAACAACTGGTCCATTTTGTATAATATTTGTAATAAGATCAATGTTATATGCAACAGCAGCTGTTTCAGTTGTAGTTCCATATTCAGTGTACACTACCTGTGGTACATTTGTTTGATATATTTCAGCAATTGGTTGACCTTCGATTATATTACCAACCAAAGATTTCATAAATGTATATGCCGAGATTGATTCTGAAATTTCATCTGCTTTAACTGCCGTTCCTGATCCACCATTACCACCAGATAAACTACCAGTATTAGTTGCAACAAATAATGTTCCAGCTGAATTGTTTGATGCACCGATTGCTACGAAATTAGTATTACCAGGATCAACAATAATATAAGCAGACCCTATATCAAACGACCCATCATTAACAATAGTTCCAGTTGAAATAGAACTAGTAGTTGATGAAAAACCATAATAATATGATCCAGCTTGAAGAGATTGACGATTTCCACCATAAATTAAATCAAATGAAATACAATCAATAATATATGACATATCACGATAGCATTTATCAGAATCATATGTAAATGCAGTTGAGAATGGAGCAGCATTTAATCCGTTTTGGTTATTAATCCAAGATATTATTTCTGATTGAATAAAATTTTTGTTTAACTGTAGTAATGTATATGCATTTAAAATTAATTCATCAGTTGTAATATCTCCATTTGGAACTATTGCATTAGTTACATTTGATGGGATAGTTGCTCCATCAATAAGAACACTAGATGTGCCACTAGAAATAATATTAGTTATATTAGTCATCAATTTTAGTAATGTTGTTTGACTAGATTGACTGGCAACCAATGATTGATTTATAACTTGTGCTGTTTTATTTCCACCACTCGCAGGATATGTTTGATTCAATACTACTGCTGAAATCACATCTTTTGCATGATTTAATGCTGCTTGGGTTTGGCTTGTTTCATTTGGGATTGTAGTTCCATCTTGAAGCCAATATTGTAATCCAGCAAAAGTAGATTGTGAACTACCAGAAAATAACAAATCAAATGCTAATGAATCAACAATTAATCCAGTATCTCTTGCACATTTTACTTGGTCATATACGTATCCAGCATTGAACATGCTGTTTACATACGCAACAACTTCAGTTTGTAAAAATACTTTATTTGCTTCAAGAATAGCTGCTGCATAAATTATGCCAGTATCTGTTGTTGTTTGAAATCCGGTATCAGTAATTATTCCAGTATTTGAAACAATTTTATTAGTTGTTCCAGCAGTTCCATTTTTAATAATGTCCATTATTAATTCAAATTCAGAATCTATTACAGCAACTGCTGCATCAGAACCTGCTGCTAAACTTGTATTTTGTGAAACATTATTTCCAACAGATTTTATAACTGTTTGATTTTTTACTAATTTTTTTGAAACTTCTTTTGCGTGTTCTAATGCTGATAATGTTTGAAATATTTCACCTGGAATTTCTGTGACTCCTTGTGACCAGTATTGAACAGCGGCAAATGCTGTTTGTGTATTACCACCAAAGAGTAAATCAAATGCAATAGAATCAATTATTAATCCAGTATCCCTGGAACATTTTGCTTGATTATACTTTAGTGTTGTTAAAACAGCCGTTTTTGTTTTAAACGTATTTAATGGTATTAATGCCATGTGTTAAATCCTCTTAACCTTCAATTGCTAATATAAACGGAGTCATTTCTGCAAATAAACTTTTTTGGAATGTTCTTCCGCTTAGAACACCCGTTGCTTGACTGATCACTAACCCTGGACCTATTCTAAAGTCTCCATTTTGGTCAGTAGATGTAAAAAATACTTTTCCACCATCTAACATATTTACCTCATTTGGCTGATTAGGGTCAAGTCTTCCTACTTGTGGTAATGCACTATAATTTGTTCCAGCACCAACATATTCAAATAAGTATCCAGATGCTGACATATAACTTCTTTGGTAAAAGTTAACGATAGAACCATCAGGAATTAAGTTATAATTTGTAACATTATCTTCTAATTGTACAATATGATATGTGCCTGGCCGTGAATAATACGACAATCCAGAATATACTGCATTATAATTAACACCATTACCACTGATTAAATCATATGCCACATTAATACAAATTAATTTTACATCTCTTCTACATTTACTTTTTTTATAATCTAATTGGTACCAATTGCTGCCGTATGAAGCAATTGATATTTGATTTTGAATATATGCATAAATTTCTTCCACGCAGAACTCTAGATTAGCAAGTATTAATTGTGCAGCATCCCCAGCACCTTTTGTTGGAACACCTTTTGATACCAATGTTATTCCAATATGACTTACTATTTCAGCATCACTATACTGATGTAAAGTTGATGTAAGATCTGATGTTATTGAATCGCTTCCTTTTAATATCGTAATAATGTTATCAATTAATCCAGTTCCAGGTATTGTAACACCACCAGATGTGCTAACACCTGTATAAATTAGATCAATAGCAGTTTGTCCGTCATATGCAACATTAAAATTTTGTGGTACAATAGTTTGCAAACTAGTTATAGGAGCATTTTGAACTATACTTTGTAATAGTCCAGCTAAAATTTCTAATGATTGAATTTCTGGATTAGCACTATCAGATGACCCATCTATTGATATTGGTGTAATTTGTTTTTGAGGTAGAATCAACCCACCTAAAACAATAGGTGTTATACCATCTGATTTTAATGATGGGTTATTTGATATCTTACTTGATAAAATAGTATAATATGCATTACCACAAGAAAACAAAGTAAAAAAGCTAGGATTATTAATATCACCACCAGATTGTGTTATAGGCTTACTTAAGTATACTGTTTGTGGACCTAAATCTGTAATGGTTGTTCCTGTTTGTAAATAACTAATATTTGTTACTAAATCTTTATCACTACCATATTGATCATGCAAATATAATGCTTGTCCAATAAACATATCAGATACATCAATTCCAGTTATTGTTAAATCGCCTTCTGTAATAGTAGAAAAAGTAACTGTTGCTGTTAAGAATCCAGGTTTATTTTGTGCATTTACATAAGTTGGTTCAGGAATAACTTCCATCATTAACGAAATATGAGGTCTATATTGAGTATCAGGAACAAATACACACAACTGTTGTTTGTAAGGGAAAAATCCTGATGGATAATATTGGTTAACACCAAATGAATTAGATACCGGATCATATGCAAAACCTGATGGGTTATATATTGTTCCAGAGAATTCTCTAGGGCCATATCCTTTGGCAATCATACAATAAGTACCAAAGTTAGCATTAGAGTTTGTAATAGATGCAATACCACCGTTGTCAGCTTGAACTGCGATAGAACTAAAGATTGTAAATACTGATACTAACTGAACATATCCTTTATTTGTTACACGAACACCTCGTCCACCTTGGTTTACCTGTGTAAAAGCATCAGCAACAAATGATCTAACTGGCGAATTATCAGTAACAACATCACCATCAATTAGCATTCCACCCATTGCACCCCATGGATCACATTTTCTATTATTCCATCGTTCTGGTATTGTAGATTCTACTACTGGATAAACAGTAGTATAACCAAAATATAATGTAGAATTAATACCAATACCAACGGCTGGGTTATCTAATGTAATGTCATATATAGCATTTCCATTTCCATCTACTTGTATAAAATTACACGCAGTTACCTTAGTTGATTGTTTAACATTATCAGCACTAAGTCCAGTTGCATAAAATAATGATGTTCCAATATGCTTTTTATATGCAGCATGTCCATACGCAGGACCATGTTGTATAATATCAGTAAGAATATTAATATTTCGTTCAATGTATGGTATAGTTATTATACCATTAGACCATGCACTGTTAGTTGTTTGTTGTATTGATGGAGCCCATCCAGGGTTGTATAAAACATTACGAACAATACTTTGCATTGCAGTTGAAATTTCATTAATTGCTGCTACGCATACTGTTGTTTCTAAATTAGTTAGGACAGATACATTATCCACATAATATGAAACAGCCAAATCAAATGTTCTATAATTACCACCTAGTAATATATCTTGTGAAATAGCATCTATAATATAGCCAACATCTCTTTCACTTTTTGCACTATCATATACAAAAGTTGGGTATTGGTTACTAATAAATGAAGTAATATCGCTTTGAATATATGCTCTATTTGCTTGTAATAACAACTCACCACTGTCTAATCCGAATTCTGGACCAGTGCTATAATAAATTGTTGGCGTGTTTGCAATATCTAAAATTATTGATTTGATTATATCAATATTAGTATTAAATGGGGTAACTGCGATGTCTGCATTTTTTAATAATTCTGGTGTATATACTGGAATTCCAAATTTAGCAGTACCAGATCCAGCTCCTTTTCCAGTAGCAACGAAAACAGTTCCGCCGTTATTATTAACTGCACCAATTAATCTAAAATCAGTATCAGCTGCATCAACGATTGTATATGTTCTACCAGTAATAAAATATCCAGCATTAACTGTAGTATTATCAAATAAATCAATAACTGTACCAGTTCCGTTTGCAGCAGCAACAATACTTGCTACTAATGTTTTAATATAATCTAATCCATTGTTAGTTTGTAGCTCTTGACCAGAAATATAACTAACCGCACCATCCCAATAGGCAACACCTGTTTGAATAGATTTTGAATTACCACCAAATGTAGTATCATATAATACATGTTCAATAATTATTTGAATATCACGTCTAAATTTTTCAGGGTCATATATGCTGTTAAATGGATCCCATAATGGATTAGAAATTGGATACGTAACTCTTATATGTTCTAAAACTTGTTCTTGAATAAATTGGACATTGGCTAGAATCAAAGTTCTAGCAGTAAAAAATCCTTGGTCTTGTGGTGCTGTATTAATTGACATTCCAGTTTTAACGGCAGTAGTAATGTCACCACTCAACGCTTCAGAAACTGAAATTGTAATGTTTATATCACCATCGTCAAATCTTTCACAAGTAGCTACCGCTAATGGTAATTGAACAGTTTGATTTGGTATAAACATAGTACCATCATATAACCATGGGCCACTCTGATTAGTACAGTTTTGAACATATGGCGACTTATATACTGTTATTTTACCAGTAGTAAATGCTGCTGTTGTATATGTTTCAGATGCTACACTAGACATTGATATCTGTGAGCTAGAATCAATTGAAACTACAGTTGTACCATTAGGAAATAATTGAACTCCAAAGACTATTGGACTTTCAATTTCCATACCTATAACAATATTTTCAGTGTCGCTCACTGATGTAATTATATTACTACCAAGAGTAGTATCACCATTGAAAATAAATTTATAATTAATTGGAAATGATACTGAATATGCACCACGATCTAAATTTGGATTTACAATTCCACTTCTACCATTTATAAATTGCATTTGTGCAAGATATGATGAACTATTAACATGGAATAAATCCTGTGTTTTGTTAATAGGTTCAACTTCAGTTGTTCTTAAATCGCTACCAATAATAGATGTATACGGTTTTACAACAATTGGATTATTTTCTAAATAACGTCCTGCTGCAACTTTGATAGATGTTCCTGGTTGATATAATGGTGATTTTACCGCACCAGAAATAGTTCTACACGCGCGTGAAGGATCTTGTGCTGAACCATCATTGGTATCTGACCCATCCATTGTTACATATATGACATTAGTAACTACAGGCGCAGTACCATATGGTGTACCTGTTACAAAGATATCACTATCAATAACGGTCCTTCCAGAATCTACCTGAACTATATAGTCGCCTTGTTCAACTGTTAATACTCTTGACATTTATACTCCTTAGTTGGAGGGCCTTTATAGCCCTCCGTGTTTTTTGTTGCTTAATTAAGCAGTTACTATTTGAACATAGATACCAGATGCAGCATCTAATTTCCATGGTGCAGCTGCACCCGTTGCATATAAATAACCAGAACCACCTGGTTTTCTAGTTAATAATGCTTTATGAGCAGTTAGTTTTGTAACCCAATATGAATTACCTGCGCTATCAACAACTGTGATATCCATCTCGCCATCAGCAGATGAATCTTTACCAACTAATATTGCAGAACGAACTGACCATGGTTCACCAGAAACCAAAGTTGCTGTTCTTACAGCATATCTGCGACTTGCTTCTTGTTTAACAATATCAACCAACACACGTGATCCACTTACCCAAGCATATGCAATAATAGCATTTTCTTGATTAGTAACTGAACCAACTGCGCCACTATCAGTTGTTAATACAACTGTTCCTAATGTTCCGTTAAATGTTCCACCAGCTTGTGTTGGTGATGCAGTATAACCAGAACCTTTATTTGTAATAGTTGTTCCTAATGCTTCATATGTTATAGTTAAAGTCAATCCTGAACCTACATTTGCATCAGATGTTGATGCAGATTGTGCACCAGCAGCCAATGTTGTAAATGATCCAACAGTTGCAACAGCAACAGAATTAACAGTACTATAGGTAGTACCATAAGTAAATGTTGCACCAGTAACACCAGTCCCAGCAACGATTGTTAATGGATTAGTTGCATTAACAGAATCAGCATAGTTTGCATATAATGTAGCAGCTGTTGCGGTTGGTGCACCCATGTAATATGTTTGTCCAGCAGCAATTGCAACTCCACCAATCGATAGTGTCCCAGTAATTGACGCACCACTAATAGTAACACTAGTTCCAGAAATATTTGCAGTAGTAGTTGTATCAAATCCAATAGTTGTTGCACTAGCTCTTACTACAGTAGTCAACGTTCCAGTTCTTAATGTTGGGGTCCAAGTTGATGATGCATATATAATAGAACCAGTTCCTGCTGGATATGCTCGTGTTTGTGAACCACCAATAGTTGCTGACTTTGCTTTTGATAAAATTGTTGCAGTAGCAGTTATACCATTTGGAATAGATGGTGCTGTAAAAGTTATAGTTGGTCTGGTAGTATACCCACCAGCTGGTCCACTAACTGCTGCGCTTAGAACTCCTTCACCACCGATATTATCATCAGTAGTAGTAGCTGAGGTACCGATATTACGGTTACCAAAATATTTTTTATTTAAAGGTCTTCCCATTTTATTTGTCTCCTTGACGTTTTAGGTCATACGTTGTATGGTACAACATAAGTCCACATTGAAGTGGCTCTTCTATGACAATGTATTTATCCAAAGTGGATACGTAATGCTAATTGATTAATATATGCTAAATCACGATGTGGCAATGTTTCATTACTTTGAAATGCAACAACTGCACCAAATGTAGGGTCTGTTATATCAGTTGTAGTTAGTGTAGTCCCCCACATATCAGTTGGACCACCGTATACATTATAATCTCCAATAACAGGTAAATTATGTTGGTATGCATATTGTGTTGTCATATCAACCCCATAATTCAATCCAATTAAATTACCGTTTAATGTTAATTGAATTGTTAAATCTTGAATTCTAGCAGATCTTTTTATATTTACTCGTAATTCTATACCAACAATTGTTTCAGATAATAATGGTATTTGATAGTCTGTCATCCATATTTGATTGGTTTTAGACCTAAATCGTTCCATCCATAAGCCAGGTATGGTATATAATGTGTCAGATGAGACTGCATATGCATCGTTAGATGTTGAGGATGTTACATCATTCCATGGGATTGTATAGTAAAAATTATCACTAACTTGTTGAACAGTATTGGCACTAATAAAATCTGTATTCATGAATGTATTTATACAAAAAAACCACCCGAAGGTGGTTATTTCTACTTACTTTTACAATTATCTCCGTGCCATCGTGGATAAGTATTTACTGGTATTTGCTGTTGACAATGTGGGCATAACTTTTTTGGTCTAACTAACCCACGTTGTGCAGATGCTCTTTTTTCTATAACTTCTGCACTAAACTTTCTACCAGTTGCTTTATCCCTCATTTTTTTCTTGGTTTCTTCACTATGAGTTTTACCAAACATATTATTATTACTACCCTGTTTAGCAATCGATAATTTTTCTTTCCATTCTTCACTAAATGGTTCACGTTTTCTTCCAAGTTTGCTTTGGCTTATCTTTTGTCTAGCTTCTAAATTTTTAGAGCCATTTTTATCACCTAATATAGCCTCACGTTGTTTACGCTTACCATCTTCACTTCTAGTAAATTTGGCACCATACATAGGATTATTTTTACCAGATACCTTATTACTTTGAAGTATCGCATATTCTTCTTTTAATTTAGCATACACTCTTGATGTGATTGCGGTTGTATACCTGTATTGTTTAGTATTTTCAGCACGCATTATTCGCAATGCATTAAGCATTTTCCAATGTTCTTCACCAGTTGAATATATTTTAACTAATAACCAATGACATATAAAATGTTCTCTTGCCGTTAGTTTTACTATATTATCATCGGTATCTAACCCACCTAAACTTTTTGGAATGATATGATGGTTTTCACTATATTCTGATAATAATCTATTTTTTGCATTTTCTGTTAGTATGCTATACCATTTTTTATATTTATTCATATATCTATTTATGTTTCTTAGTTCAATATAGAATATTATATCACAAAAAAACCACCCGAAGGTGGTTTTTAATTGATATATTACAAATAACTAAGTATTAGCTAAATTTAACGTTTGCACTATTAATTTGAACTAAACCTAAGTAATCCGCAGCATTACCTAAAGATGATGCAGTATTACTAAGCTCCACGTAGCCATATCTTGTCATAAAGCTTACAACTGGTTCGAATGTTGATGGATCTAAAACAACACCACTTGACATCAATGGAATGTATGGGCAGTAAAACGCTGGAGCGTCTGATTCAGAAGCACCTTTATAGCCAACCAAGATTGAAGTTGCGTCGTTAGCGTAGCTGTTTACATATACTTTTAATGCATTGTTTAAAGTACCAACAAATTTAGTATTTGTAGGAGCTTCAAAAGTACCTTCTGTAGTACGAGCAAAAGCTGAAGTAGTAGCAGATTGTAAAATTGTTAATGCAAATGGAGATACAACAGCATAGTTACCAGCACCACGACGTGTACGTTGTGCAATCAAGTTGCTCACACGGTTGATTTGGATAGCTAAAGCAGCATGTTCATCACCTACGAATGTAGCTGTACCAGATACATTTGCTTGGTCATAAGTTTGTGTTGGTGTACCAGCTAATGAAATTAAAGACCCGATGATTTCTTGGTCAATTTCAGCAGTAATTTCTTGAGCTAGAGCAGCCATAATTTCTGCTTCAACATCAATACCTTGTTGTGATTGTGCATCTTGTGCTGATTCAAAAGTCCAACGAGCACTCAATTTACGAGTTTTCGCTTCAACAGTTTGTTTCAAGATTTGGATGCTCATTCTTTTACCAGCTTGTCCTTCTAAGCTAGCAGTTGAAGTTGCTCCAGCAGGTGATGTATCATTACCTGAATAAGCTTCTGCAATTTTAAATGGGCTTAACGCTTCTTCACCAGCAGTAACACCAGTTGCACTATCAGCATAACGAACACGTAAAGTGTGAATTTGGCCAACAGGACCTGTCATTGGTTGTACACCAACTAATTCGTTAGCAATAACTGTAGGCATTACACGACGAATAACTGGTAAAATAACACGGTTTAAAGTAGCAACGTTACCAGCTGATGTAGCACCAGCAGTTGCGCTTTCTGTTAAATATTTACGAGTGTTTTCTAAAGTTACACCCATTACTGATTTTTTTGTTCCTTGTAGACCTTCTAATAGGGCTTCTTTCGTTTCCGCCCAACGGCCATTAAGTAGTTCTGACATTTAATTTCTCCTTAAATTTAAAGCCCAGCGAGTCTACGCATATCAATGATATTAGAGTCGTCGCTGCTACGATTGGTTTTGGAAATTTTATTTCCAGTTATTTCTTTAGCCTCTACTAGTGCCTGTCTTTTCTGTGGAGCTTTTCCAGCTACAACAGCAGGTAAATACTTTTCGAAACTTTCATTAAGTTTTGAGGTTTTTACACTCTCCATTAATTCATTCATAATTGAACGTTGCTCGCCATTTAATGGAGATAAAAGTTCGCTCATAATTTCTTTTCTTTCTTGTGCTTCTTTCAACGCACGGATTTCTGCTTGTTTACTTTCTAAAATCTTTTCCGCTTTCACAACCGCGTGGGCCGCTTCTTGCATTGCTTGATCTTTCATGTCTATGACTTTGAGTAATTTAGCAGTTTCCGATTTTTCACTCAAGTAACTAGTCTGATATTCAGCTGCAAATGCTTCGAATAACTTACGACCAAACTCTTGTCTACGAGCTGCTTCAATGTCTTCTTTTAATGATGTAATTTCAGAACGTAATCCTTTATTTACAACACTTTCAACCATTGTTGCCGCACGTTGAACAAATTGTTCTTTTACTTTTTGTATTTCTTTACGACCTTCACGAAGTACTTTAACTTTCGTTTCGGCTAATTCTTGTTTATCTTTGTAAAACTCTGTAATTTCTTGAGCTAGAGCTTCAACTACGAAATTTTCTAATGTGCCAAATTTACTAGCCATTTGTATTTGATCTTCGTGCAATTCTTTAACTTCAGAAGCCAACTGACGAGTTACGAATTGTTTCATAACACCAGCACTTTCTGAAATTTTTCTAGCATATTTAACTTTCATTTCTGCTAATTGCTTACGATCATCTGCAAACTCACCGATTTCACTTTTTAGTTGGTCAGAAATCATGCGATCTACTGCTTCAACCATTGTCGATTTATCGTGTTCGTATTTTTGTGCAAATTCTTCACGTAATTGTTGACTTACTTGTTCACGGTTTTCGTTTATTTTACGATCCCAAGCTTGTTCAATTGACTCTTTAATCTCACCAGATATCACATTGTTTTCAAATAACTTGTTTAATGCATCTAACATGTGGTTCTCCTATTAGTGGAGATTTCCTGTATAATACAGGTTCTCGGTTTTGTTATACGTTGGTATTTCTACTGCGGTATTTAGTTTCGCAGCTTTGTTAGCTGCTTTTGTTCTTTTTATTTTTGCTATCGTTTCTGGTGAACGAGATTTCCCTTTCAAAGATTCACTGCGTTTTTTATTTGATTCTTCAGAATGGATTATACCAGTTAAACCCTTGTTCCACGCTGGTTTACCGTACATTGGGTTATTTTCACCCTGTTTTCTAATACTCAATTTTTCACGAACTTCATGACTAATTGATTTTCCAAAAAATGGTTGTTTTTCTTTTGGTAGTCCTTTATTCCATGCTACTTGTAATCCAGTTTTACCTTTATTACTTGTGGCTATTCCAGTAGTAGAGAATTTTCCAGCACCATTGTGTTGATTAAAACTCATGTTACTGTCCGCAGCATTTAAACTAGTTAATAATTTACTTTCCAATTCTCTAATATATGGTGGATTACCAATAACCAAAATGGTTCTTTTCCAATTAGACCGATCTTCAATTATCATTGGTCTAACAAGTTTACTGGAACAAATATAGCCATCATTTGGATGACAATCTTTTCTAGTTCTAGAGCCTATGTACCATTTTCCAGATAATTTATTTGTCCATTTATACAAATAAGCAATCGTCATTATTTCAATCCATTAATAATATTAACTAAAGATTCTTTGAGATATTTTTGCGCGTGTGGATCACCTTTCACCTCTTGCGCTATGCGAAAGGCATTATAACCACCTTTTGTATTCATAAGATGTTCATAAATTGGTGTTGGGTAAGCACCTGGAGCGGATGGCTGGGCCACCATATCTACTGTGATAATCTCAAAATCTGATACTTCATTAGAACCGTCACCGCTGACGTTTCCAGAACCTCTAGAAGACACTCCCAATTTAACTCCACTTTCCAGCATTGTTTTAATCAGTTGTCCCATAGGGGTTGGCAAGATTTTAAGCTTGCCGTAACCATTTGGTCCGTCCATCCACATATTAGTTATCATATGGGATACACGGTCCAAATTTATTTTTAGATCATCTGGATGATCTACTTCTCCGAGAACTGAATAACCGTTCTGAATCTGATCATTAAGGGTCTTAACAGCCTTGCTAATCTCACTAACAGGATAAACTCGTTGGTTGGCATTGCGAATGCCTCCCTGAATGCAAATTCCACTCATATACAAGTTTTTACCGTCTCTGTCATCAGATTCAACAATCATATTAGCTTCGTTGAAACTGAGGTTTTCTCGGAGATGAAACATATTTTATTTACCTCTAAATAAACTTGTGTCGTTTACTGATTTTTCACCAGTACCTTTTTTCTCAGCACCGTGACCTTTACTAACTGAACTTAATTTTGTAGCTGATTTAGCACCAGGTACATTTACGTTACCGCCAGTTTGTGGTTTTGTAGCTGGATTTAACAATCCACCATTTGATCCACCTTTTGTTTCATCTGAAGAACGACCAATTACTTTACCACCCATGTCATTTTTCATGTTGTCAATAACTGATTTAGTTTGAACACCATTGTCACCATGTTTTGGTAATGCAACTTTGTTTACATATTCCATGAATGCTTCCATTTCATCTTTTGGAAATTTATGGTTAACTGTAATTTCTTTAACTTCTTGGTCATCAGCACCTAACTCAGCGCCAAATTCATCTTCTTCACCTTCTTCGTCACCAAATTCTGGTTCTTCTTCACCACCAAACATATCAGAATGTTCTGGCTCATTTTCTTCACCAGCTAACAATTCTTCAAATTCAGCTTTTAATTCTTCTAATGCATCTTCAAGGTCCATTACGCGATCTTCTAAATCACCTTCACCCATTTCATCATCTTCTTCGTCACCAAATGGATTTTCTGAATCATCTTCTTCATCATCTGATTCTTCATCATCACCAAAAGGATTTTCTGAATCATCTTCTTCATCTGATTCTTCTTCGTCTTCTTCAGAATCAGTTTCTTCTTCCTCTTCTTCTTCAGAACCTGGGAAGTCTGATTCTAATAATTCTTCATATATTTCACGTGATTTTCCAACAACAATGTTGTGAAAAATTTCTTTTGCTGTTTCTTGATCTTCATTGATCAAAGCTTCAAGCATAGCTTCAAATTGTGCGCGATCTGTCATTAGTAATTCTCCTGTTAATATTACATGCAAGGCTGTATCTTATTTACATTATTTAGTAAATATGTAGCTATAATAGTCAAAAAAGGCTATTTTTGTGAATTTATGCAGTAGGTGGTGGTGTAGAATACATTGCATGAATAAAATCCAATTCTGCTTCTTGCTCTAATAAATGAGCTTCACTACTTTTTCTAAGTTCATTTAATTGACCTAAAGTTAGTCGTGACTTTCTAGTATCACCACGGTGCATAGTAGTCTCATCACGTTTTGGTTCGTAACGTAACTCACTAGCAACCTGTCTAGTATCTGGATCTATATAAAATAATTCTCGTAAAATCATAATGTATTTATACTTGTGGAGCAGAACCTGGCATTCCACCAGGCATTCCAGGCGCAACACCAGGTGCACCCGCTTCAGATGGTGGCATTTCACCTTCCATACCGTCTGGTGCACTTAAATCACCAGCCATGCCCATATCACCTTCAATACCAGCAGCTGATAATCCAGCACTTCGCATTTCACCAGCCGCATCAGTATGTGTTGGTTGACCTTTTCCTGATTCTTCACCCCATAAACGTTCATTCTCTGCCATTTCATCATCACTCAATCCCAAGAAACGTTTCATAGCAAATCTTTTACTCATATATGGAATACCCTGAATAGTATTAAATGTATTAATACGTTCAGTATCCATTGCAGCTTGTCGAGAACTTGCAAAGTTCATTGGCGGATTAAATGACAATTCAAATAAACTAGAATCAATATTTACACCACGTGAATTCATAAACAATTTAAATTCATTATCAAATATAGCTGTAATAAGATTTTGCAATCTTTCACAGTATTTGTTAAATCTTAATTCTTGAATGTATGCTGTTCCAACACGTCCATCATTAAATGATGCTTGACTATCATCTGCACCAGTTGGTAAGTAAGAACTTGGTATACGTAAACCACGGAATAATTTGTTGGTAAAGTATTTTAAATCATCAATTTCACCAAGGTTTGTACCACCTGGTAATACATCAACTTTACTACCACGACCATCCGCAGTCATCGGGAAGAAGTAATCTTCATTTATTGAATTTTTAACAAAAATTCCACTTTCGATTGCAAATGTATGATAATCATGCCAGCATTCAGTTCCGTCGATTGTTATAGTACCGGTATCTCTATTTGAAATCTTTTCAATCTTCACTACTTTATGATTAAAAGTTTCAATATTTTTAACGAATGTCTTCCAATTCTTATAACCAAATTTGTTAATAAGTCGATCTAATTTACTATAACCAAATTTTGAAAAATCAATTTTACATTGTGCATTTTTGTATTCCATTTTGGTAGAATTCTCTTTCCTAACCATTTCTAACAATATATTGTCATCATCACACAATGAAATAACTTCATTTTTATTTGTATAACCAGCGTTAACCTTGTCAGCTATTCGTTGTAACATCGGAAAAGTCAAACTCAATTCTTGATTTTTAATTTTTACTCTTGATTTAAGATTGTTATCAAGAATTTTTTTAAATTCTGGGTTATTTTTAATATATTGTTTTCTAGATGCACTAGCAGCAGATTTATATCTTTGCATTGTTTCTCTGTCATTTTGTCTCATCCATACTGCTTTCTGTTGTGCATTACGAATATTCCATAGTGCAGATGTTCGTTCAACAGGAGTCATCTCAGCCCAATATTTTTTTAATGATTTTGAAATTTTATCAGTCATTTGACTTCTATATTCATCACTCATGTTTTTCCAAAAATCATGTTTCTGAACAGAATGATATAAAATATGATCTTCTTTATTCATATATGTTAGATTTCTTGGATCATTATTAAATCGATTACTGTCTTTATGATGAATAGTACATTTTGCAGAATTTACATATTCTGCAAGATATGTAAATTCTTGATGTTTATCACGTTCTCTAAAAAACTCACCAACCATTCTATGTGTCCAAATCCATGCTTTTGTTTCATGATCCCATACTTGTTGATACTTGTTAGTTTTACCACCGGATATCGATTTGTCTCTAATATTAAAAGCAATTAAACTGTCATCGGCTGCCAAATCTTTCGCTTCTACAAAACCTTTACCAAATACTGGTATTTTGTGATCAGGTGTACATATCAATGTTTCACCATTATCAAAAGTTAATTGTATAACCTCGGTATTTTTTCTAGTGACGCCAGCCCAATTAATAACACCAGGTACAACTTTTCCTGTTTCTGGATTACAGCTATATGCCCAATTTTCTTTACCTTGTTCAAATTCAGTTATTAATTCATTTAATGTCAATACTCTACCGTCTAATAATGGTATTCTAGTAGATAAATCAAGACATAGGGGATTATATGCGCTATCTATTACATTTTGTCCACCACCAGTTTGACTTGGTATTCTTCTTTGATGTATTTCATTTTTAACACGCTCAACAAATGCCATTGCTAAATGACTTGGCATATTTCCAACATCAATATGAAATACTCTGCGTTCTGGTGCTCTTTGAATACGATATATTAAAATTGCATCTTCTAATAATTCTTTTTGTTTGTATACTTTAAATACATTTTCTAATAAACTATTTCCAAATGGAAAATTGTTATCCAATCCTTCAGATAATGATAAGTGAATAACATGTTCAGAATTAATAGCATGTTCAGTTTCTGCTAATCCCCAACGATTACCAGTACTAGATGCAGATGCTCCAGATGAACCACTATTGGTTGGTCCAGCACCTGAATAGCCGCTACTAGGAATTACACCCATTCCATTTTGTCGTGGATTAACATTTGGTGTTATTTGTGTAGCTACTAAACTTTCAAAATTTGGAGCTAAATCTTTAATAACATATTGTTCTGGTTTTTTACCATCACTTTCGTTGACTATAATTTTTACAATTTTAGTTGGGTCAACCCATGTCCATTTTTGTGTTTCAGGATCTCTGATGAAAAATGCATCACCATATTTAAATACATTTCTAACAATGCGAAATATTCTAGTATCAAATAATTGTAATCTATTCCATTGTTGTAAATATTCACCCAATATTCTTACTTCAGAATTGGTTGCTTTACTACGCCATTTAACATTAAATGGGCTTTTACCGTCTTTTTCTTTTTGTGTACAGAATTCTGCTAATATATCGAGCGCAGCATTTACTTCTGGATCACTGTCCATTACTTCATATTGTTGATATCTGTCCACTCTATTTGGACTACCAGTATAAACATCAGGTAAGTAACTAGAATAATTAGTTCTAGCTGGTCCTGCCTTAGATGTATTACCGGATACTGGACTTAAATTATTGCCCTGTTCTACCGGTGTGAAGAATTTTTTCCATGCCATTTATGTATTTCCTTATCTTGCGTGTAAATCACGAGATGTTCGTTTAGTTGCTCTATATATATTATTTTCGACGTCAATCATTTCAGTAGTATTCGATACCAACTTAACCATTATTGTATTTAACTTTGTTAGCTGATCATTAAGATCTTTTATAGTTACTGCCCCAGTTTCAGGCAACTGTGGTTTATTTTCAGGTGGAACCGGTGGTTGAACAGCAGGTGGTACTGAATTATTTCTTTTATACATTTCTGATGATTCAAGTTTTGCTAAATTATTTTTTGATATATTTTCCAGTTGTGTAAAAACATCATTTGGAGATTTTTTACCCATCATTTGTTGTTGCATTTCTGCAATAAATTGCGGCATTTTATCTTTTGGAACTACTGCTTCCATACCGTGTAATGTCATATCAGTACCAGCACCAAAATTTTCAAACCATTCACCAGTTGCTTCTTTAGAACCACCAGCTCGTCCTGGTTTTGTAATATGTCCAGGAGGTTGAATAATTGGACCAGAAACTTCTGGACTTGGCTTGATTTTGGCATCAAATTGATTTAATCCAATCTCCATACCTTTTGCTGCTCCCTTGGTAATTGCTGCAAAACTACTTTCAGCAAGCGTTTGAATATTTGTTAGCAGGTCTTTTGTCGCAGTGCCATTATTCAATGATTTACTAAAATTATCTATAGCACTACCCATACCACCAATATTATCAGCAAATGCCTTTCCGTCTATGTTACGTAGTTCAGTAAGATTATCTAATAATTTTAATTGTTCAATTTCTCTACCCCACGCATTATTCAACGATTCTTGAATTTCACCGGATTTTTTGCTGAAATCTAGCAGTGTTGTGCCAACTTTTACATTAAATTGAGTAGCTTCAGTTCCTTTTGACTTTATCCCTTCAACATCTAGTCCTCTTTGGTCTTTTTCAACGATCTCTAATCTTTTTAACAAACCCTCTTGGATTTTTATATTATTTTCATCGGAAGTTTTATTTGTTGCACCACCCCCACCCTTTAGTGCTCCCCTCTGATTTTCTAATAAACTTTCTACAAATTCGTTATTTATTTGAGTCATTGCAATGTTATTAAGTGATGTATCTGACAACAATTTAGCTTTTGCAGTTTCTTGTGCAATTAATGAATTACGTTCACCCGCTGCTCTTTCTTCGGCATTTCTAGACATCATTTGTTGAGTGGCTGCTGATTGTGCACTATGAAGTTCTGCACCAGTTTGCATATTATAATAAATTGCTTTTTGGGTCATTTGACCGCCAGTAATTATCTGTTGCATCGAATCCCTGGCGCCTTCACCCATTGCCATTGCATTTTTATATTGGGTTTTTAATGCTGTTGTATCAAGTCCTTGCTTCTCCATTTCCCTAAATTTTGCTTGAACCCTCATATCATTTTGCACAGCAATCATATTGTCTTCTTGCTCTTTTCTACTGATACCAGTTAATTTGGCCATTTTGTCCATTTCGGTAGCCAATGCGACAGTTGATTCCCTAGCTTTTGCCTGATCTTCTTTCTTTTGTAAATCAAGGTGGCGTGATGATGACATTGTTATGGCTAATAATTTATTATATTCGCCTTGTTCAAATCCCATTTGTCTTAATGCATCACCATTTATATCAGATAGTTCAGTAGATACTTTTAAGAAAACTTTAGCACTTTCGGTCATGGTGCCACCAATAGAGGTAAACCCAATTTTTCCATAGTCTACTGCATCTATAAATTCATTGAATGTCATTCTAGTTTGGGTAACTGATGCATTTAATTGTCCAGCATCATTATTCAGTGCCATACCAAAATTACTATTAGCATATCGCCATTGGTCAAGACCAGATTTAGTACTATCGATAAAACTGTTCATTGTTTTGGCTACGTTACCAAAAATTCCAGTTGGTAACATTGATTCAAGACCAGAACCAGACCCAGAACTAAATGATGGGCGACTATTTCCACCAGTATTCCCAGTTATACCTCTAACTAACTTTTCAATACTTCTATCACTAAAATCTACTTGTTCTGTCATTTTATTTTCCTAAAAAATTTAATATATAAATATTCATATATTTATCAGGAATCTTATGTCAAACAATCCGTTACAAAATTATTTTAGACAACCAAAAATTTATTTAAAACTCCCAACTTTAGGTAAGTTTTGTGATGAATCAATTATTACAGGTGATGTAGAAAAACTTCCAATTTATGGAATGACAGGAATGGATCAAATTATTGTCAAAACACCAGATGCATTATTAAATGGTGAAAGTACAGTAAAGATTATTCAAAGTTGTTGTCCAAATATCACTAATGCTTGGGAAATTACAAATTTAGACGTAGATAGCATATTAGTAGCAATAAGAATTGCGACATATGGCAGTAATATGGATATTACATCTATCTGTAAATCATGCTCAACTGAAAACACATATGGAATAGATGTAAGTTATTTCTTAACACATTACAACAATTGTAAGTTTGAAACATCAGTTATGATTAATGATTTAATAATAAAAATCAAACCGTTGACTTATAAGCAAGCAACGTCGTTAGGTTTAGAAAATTTTACATTACAAAAACAATTGAAAAAAATATATGAAATGGATGATAGTGACGAACGTCAGATTTTGTTGTCAAACATTTATGAGGAATTTGGGGTACTTCAAAGTAAAGTATTATTGGCAAGTATTTCACACATCGAAACACCAGAAAGTATAGTTGCAGAATATGGTTTTATTAAAGAATGGTTAGATAATTGTGATCAAGATATAATTAGAAAAATAAGAAAAGTTATGGATGGTAACATGGATAGTTGGAAGATTCCACCATCTATTATTAAATGTCCTAGTTGTGGTCAAGATGAACCAATAAGTTTAGATTTAGATGCCGCATCTTTTTTCGCCAATGCCTAATAAGTATGTCTGATGACGAAATAGAAAAATATCTTATTAGGCTAGATAACGAAGTATTAGAATTTAAAGATCATTTGTTCAGAACAAGCTGGCATATGCGTGGTGGAGTAACTGTAAATGATTTACTCCACATTTATTCGTATGAAGATATGAATATTCTTGATAATATTATCAAAGATCATATTGAATTAACAAAAGAAACTCAAATGCCTATATTATAATTACCAATCAACTATATTATTAATAGACCCTGATTTAAGTTTGGATTGAAATGGTACTTGTTGAACTTGTGGATTATCAGGTGTATCTTTTGTAGCTGCACCTGGTATTGACATTCCCAAAGTTTGATCCATTTTTTTAGATATCCAGTCAACTGCTGCTACACTCCCATTCCCAAATACATCACCTATCACTGGGCTTGCAAGAAATCGTGCTATATAGTCGGCACCTTCCTTTGTGTTTACTACATAATTCATAAAATATAATTGAAGAGCGGTTGTTGATAATTTTGTTAGAAATGGAAACCACTTTGATAACAACCCAAACGTAAGCATATTGGCAGCACTGCCAACCATCTTAGATCCCATAGAACTTAATATCATAGTAGAAAGTGTTGATATAAATATCGCAGATCTTTGTTTACGATATGTTTGAAATGTTGCATCATTCCAATCACCTGCTTCAACATGTTCTATTCCTTGTTGTATTTCATCTACGTATTTGTTGATCTCATATCCAAATAATCCATATACACCAAGATTTTTAAGTATAGTAATACCAGAAGTTAATTGTTGTGATATGTTTTGTAATGGAGAAGCTATTTTAGCAGCACTGCTACCAAGTCCTACAGATTTTTTATTTTTTCCAATAAATTTTTTAATACCACCTAATATTGATGATTTAAGATTCTCATTTACAGGTTCATTTCTACTTATAATTTCATATACTTTCATTTTAAATAATCCATTTAATAATATATTTATCTATTATTATAAGGAGAACATAGTTCTCCTGTGGTTCACTTACGTTCACCACATTTCTCTTATTATCAAAGAGTAATTATATGATAGATATTCATCTAGATTACGATTTACGAATTTTGCCCCCCGAAGGGAGCAAAAAAATAATTTCATCTGAGTTGACTTCATTACCTAGAGTTACACTAATTACAGAGGCGGTTGGCCGTTACCTCGAAGTGCGTTTTTGTTTCATTGTCCAACGGTGGTATTAGGAAAATACTCTAGTCATATTCCTAATACGTCTGGGAATTACCCAGTCTTTTAGCCTTTTTTCATTTGTTCAAGTTACCGAAATTGGTTTTACGTAAGGCGTATCCAATCATCATCCACAACACGAGGTGTGGGTAGTCAGTAAAGTCACTGCTTCTGCACAGTTGTTACGCTCAATGTGAAGTACATTCCATTGCTAACGGCACCTATCAATCTACCGGTGCTAGTATATCAGAAGTGTTTTGCCTATTTGCCTAAATTGTGCCTTTGATTGACAAAGTTTTGAATTTTTTATTATTATGCTCAAAGAAAGCATCGTAGTCAAAAATTTGCCAAGTACCATGCTTAATAGAATGGTAAGAGAAGTATGGTAAGTTGTGCCAGTAAGTTGCCTGTGGTACTGCTATGAATTTGCCTTTTCGTGTTATTTTAAACATTAAAATGTTTATATCACCGGTATCGGTTACTTCAATCAATTGAGATAGCCAAGTTTCTAATTGTTTACATTCACCTTGGACTAATTGATGAAATGGAAAATCTGCATATGATTTGCATTCACAATTAAAATGTTTCCATTTATCTGGTGGGATAATATCCCCTTTCATCATTCTTATTTGACCATCTTGTAGAAATTCTTTACGTATTGAGTTTTTACCTCCCACGTATGCACCCGACGATGGAACTCGAATGAACTTTTCTTTGTAAAGTGAAGAGAGATGATTTGCTACATCTCTCTCCCAAGTGTTGCCTTTAGTTTTTGATTTGCTACTCATTTGGTTAGTTATCTTTATGAGAACCGACCGTACCCTGAATCTGTAAAAGTTTTCTTTGTTTTTTAGTTGTTGATTTAAATGTTCTGTCTTTATTAGTTTTATCACTAATAGTTTTGATCCATTCTAAAATAAATTTTCTTTGTTCAATGGTAAGTTTATTGATTTCACTTAACCAATACCTTGCATCTTGCCCGGAACGTTTTGTTCCTGCTTGAATCCAATGTAAATTTGCTTTATAATACTGTTGAAAAGCATGAATTAGCTTATCATGTATATCGTTATCAGTTGGAATTTGATCCAACTGCCAACTATAAATTCTTGGTGCGTAATCTTGTTTTGGCTCTACTTTCTTAGGCATATTATACTATAACTTTTCTGATTTGTCAACTAATTTTTTATTAAATTTACATTTTTCACCGTGCCATCTAGCAAAATTTCCAATAGATACTGATTTATTACAATATTCACAAGTTTTTGGTGGTAACAGATTTATTCTATCTGCAACCCACGGTTTTCCAAATGAAGGATTTTTTTCTTTTTTTAATCCTACTTTTGGGTTTCCTGTAAGTGCCTCACTAATTCGTTTATTATGCTCTGGTGGTCTAGATTTTGCATATTTTTTAACACCTTCTTTTTGCTTTTGGATTGTTTCAGCGTTATGTGTTTTTCCATAATGTGGTGATAGTAATCCAGTTTTTCCAAACATTGGATTTTTATCACCTTTTCTCGCATTACTTTTCTTTTGTCTAGTTTCTAAGGATTCTTTATAACCTAATTTATTACCTGGATCAAATTTAGCATTGCTTCTATTATAACTCATCACATTATTTTTTGCATCTAGGTAAACTAGATATGATGTTTCTAATTCTCTAATATATTTTGCTGATCCAATTACTAATATATCATACACCCAATCTTGTCTATTTTCTACAATCATTGGTTTTACTATTTTACTAGAACAAATGTATTTTTCATGTAACAGAGGAGTCCATCCTTTTTGGGTTTTAGAACCAATGTACCACATTCCAGTAGAAAGTTGTGTCCATTTATACAAATATGGTAAGGTATCAATTTTCATTATATTCTGGATATTCATATTGAGTAAAACCATTTTCTTTAACTACTTTAAGTATATTATTAACTCTTCCCGCTAATTCGTCTTTATGACTAATTAAAAAGATATTTTTATTACGTTCTCGTGCAATATTTTTCATAATACTTAACGCATTCTCAACACCACTTGCATCTAAGCCGTTGTCAACTAATTCATCAATAAATAATACATTTATACCTTGATATAAACTTTCCCATACATCACGAAATGCAAAACTTAAACTGAGAATAACTCTAGTCATCTCACCGCGACTGAGATTAAAAAAATCCAATTCTTGTCCTAGTTGCATAATTTCTACAGTTAAATCATTTTGAAATATAACTGTATGTGGTAAACCCATTTTATCAATATAATAAGTTAGTCTATTATTTAAGTATGCTAGGTTTTGGTCAATTATTTTTTTACGTATAAAACTATCTTTATTTGTTAATAATTTTAACAAAAATTCTTGATGATCTTTTAATGAAGTATAGTCATTTATTATACTCCAATTTATTGGTTGTAATGCTTCACTTTTTAATTCAATAATTTGGTCATCATATGGATTTATTTCATTAGATTTACTAGTTAATTGTGCATGTAAAGTAATCAATGTATTACGATGTGTTAATGCTTCTTCTAATGTTGGATAGTACGTTGATGGTTTTTCAGGTAAATCACCTAACTTCCATAATTGACTAATAACACTTTCATATTCATTTGAAACTTTATCAAGATATTGTTGTGATTCTTCAACTGTATTTTTACTAGATTCTAACATATCTTCATGTGTATGATCTTGTAGTTCTTGAGCACATGCTGGGCATATTTTTGATTCTACAACTGCTACATGATTAATATAATTATCATGATTTTTATTTGCTTGTTCAATTGCTGCTTCTAAGGTTGCTTTTTCTTTATTTAAACTGCTAATTTTTGTAGAAAGTTCATAGTATGATTTTAATTCATTATGCGCTAATAATTCTGCAGTCAAATCTAATCCTTCCAAATTTACAATAGATTCACCAAGTTTTTGAAGTTCATTATTATGTTTCAAATTCCAAGAACGTTGACTCATTGTTAATGAATCAATACTTTGTTTAATTTTTTCATTGGATTTTTTCATTGCTTCAATATTTGCATTTTCTTGAAAAATCAACTCTTTTGTTTGCTTAATTTCTTTACTAAGAATTTCTGCTTTTTCACTTAGCAAAGTGATACCAAGTAATTGCTCAATTATTTCACGCTGATCACCCGCCCTCATTGATAAGAATGGGTCAGTATAAGTATTCAATGCTACTATATGTTTGAACATATTATGACTCATACCAAATAATGTTTCAATATCTTTTTGAGTATCTTTTGATTCACCTTGGCTATCACTTTCTTCAACTTTGGATGGATCTGCAAGATTTATAAAATTAAAAATAGCAGGTTTTCTACCTCTTTCAATTTTATAATCAACTCCATCTTTTGAAAATGTTAGTGTAACTAACATATTTTTATTGTTAATCTTGTTTATAAGATTATCTTTTTTAATATTAGTTAGTGCTATTCCATATAATGCAAAACTCAATGCATTGACGATAGTTGTTTTTCCAGTGCCATTTCTTGAACCGGAATCATCACCACCTTGATCTAGATTTTCACCTAATACTAATGTTAAATTTTCTTGATTAAATGTTACAGCCTGTGTTTGGTTGCCAACACTCATGAAATTTTTTACTGTTAATTGTTTGACTTCTATGCTCATAATTCGTTATAAATTGATAATAAAATGTTTTTGTTATATTTTTCTGAATCTATCCCAATTATTTGATTAGAAACTATTTGGTCAATAGATTCGAATGTTTGAACATCTAATTGGGTATTAATTTCAATAGATTTCTTTTCTGGTATGAGTGTAATTTCTCTGATATTGTACTCTTTAATATATTTTTCTTTAATAAAAGTTGCTTCTTCAAATGAAATATCAATATCTAGTGATACTCGTAAATGTTGTTTTGGTTTTAATATGGTGTCAGCATTGTTTAGCAGTTGACTAAGTTTAACTGTTCTAAACGTTGGTTGTGCATCCCATGTAAAATATTCTGGTTGTCCACCCCATTCTAATACCATCATTCCACGTTCATCATCCCAAGCATCGGAATAATTATGAGGAAATGCATTACCAATATAATGCATATTTCCTCTTGATTGGCGTTTATGAAAATGACCACTAAACCCTAATTCATAAGAATTAAAACTGTCTAGTTGTAGTTCACCATGATCTGGCATTTGTACCATTGCATTCATAAAAAATGATGGGAGTTCAAAATGCCCAAAAATATATTTTGCATCTTTATTTCCTATTGATTTCCATTCATCGCCAACCAACCAAGGACACAATGTAACACCGCCAATGGTAGTAGGTTCTGTAACTACGTTAATACCAGGAATGTATTTTCCAAATTCAACAGAATGAATATCCCGTTTATCTTTATAATACAAATCATGATTACCTGGGAAGAAGTAAAATGCATCAAATGCTGCACCTAACTTTTCCAATGCTCTCAAACTGTAGTCCATAGTAGTAATATTGAGACTATTTCTGTTATGGTGCCAATCACCCATAAATATTCCGACATCACATCCTTCTTCTTTTGCTTTAGCAATAAACCAATCTATAAAATCATCACAATCTTGATTATGAATATTGCTATTGCTTTTCAAGCCAAAATGAAGATCTGTAAAAACTGCCACTTTTTTAAATAAATTACTCATGTATTTCCTTTTAATCGTAATCTTCGTTATGTCTACGTTCACCGGATTCATAGTCACCGGAGTTGGTTCTTGTAAAAGATGGGTTTAACCCATTAATTTCTAATATGTCATCTCTAATATCACGATGACGTTTTTCTATATTAATAATTCTAACAAAACTATTAATTACACATGATGTAAGATAAGCAAATGGATTATCGGATTTTGATTCATCAAATTGTAATCCTATACTAACAAGTTGTAGTATTGCTTGTCCTTTCATTTCATCATTATACGAATATCCCCTAACATTTCCTCTAGTGGCATATCTATCACACATCATTAGCATCATTCTAGCTAATCTGTCTGTCATTTTTCCTGCATTTTTATCAAAGACTCCGGTTTCTAAATCACCTTTCCAATGACTTTTCCCCACACAAATCAAATTATCTTGATCATCAAACTTCCAATGTTGAAATGGTTTAAAGTTTACTTTATCCCGTTTATCAGCATCTGATTTTGGATTTTTCTTACGAATATTATTCAGTGGTATATGGTCATATGACATCACTCTGAATATTAAATCAGTTTTTGCAATTTTTTTATAGTTTATTTCGCATTCTGCTACTTTTACTTTTTCACCAGATGCTTTTCTTGCATTGAATTCTATATCGGTTAATCTTTTTGCTTTATTTCGTTTAGCTTCTGCTATTGTTCGAATGTTTATCTTATCCAATGAAGGTAAAATTATGTCATATTGATGATAACTTGGATCAATAAACACGCAGTATGATGATTTTGATTTATGAATTTCTAATAATAGATCCTTATTGTTTAGATAATTTTTCGGAGGGGTTACTTTCATTAATATATCCTTATATTTCACTAATTATATCATAATATTAGTAGTATGTCAAGTATATATTTAAAAAATTTATAATATATAGACTTAATTATTTACTATAAATACAATATCATAAAGGAAAACCAATGAGTTCATTTGATTTAGGACAAAATTTATCATCAAATATTAGTGCTGCACAAAATGCATTTACAACCATACCAAATGTTGTTAATACTGCTACTAATTTGAAATCAGCATTATCGTCGGCATTTAGTTCTGGTGATGTTGGTAGTTTATTAAGAAGTGGTAGTATACCAGCTGGCGCGGAAGCTGTTGGAGACATATTGAGTGCCGTGTCTTCATTTGGTGGGGATGCTGCAGCGAATGATTGGAGAGTACGATTAAGTATTCCTAATTGGTCTAGTTTTAAAACTAGTCCTGTATTAACACCATTAGTTCAAGCGGGTGGTTTAATATTTCCGTATACACCTTCAATAATTATGAAAAGTAATGCCAAATATTCAGCTATTGATACAACGCATACAAACTACTCTTACCATGCTTATCAAAATAGTGAACCTGGTAATATTCATGTTACTGCTCCAATGTATGTTGAAGATGCAACACAGGCATTGTATTGGATTGCAATGGTGCATTATTTGCGTTCAATGACAAAAATGTTTACTGGAAGTGATGCCAAAGCTGGTAATCCTCCTCCTATTGTATATCTTAATGGATATGGTAATTATGTATTTAAAAATGTGCCAGTTGTTATTACCAGTATGTCAGTGGAGTTAGATGCTGCTAGTGATTATATTGGGTGTAACGTAGTTGGTAGTATGGCTAGTGAAATTGCATCTATATCAGACCAAGTTGGTGGATTAGCAGACACAATTGGTGGTGTATTTGGAGGATTATCTGGATTTACTAAGGCTAGTACATTAGTTAATGGAATAGGACAAGTTGCAGGTGCATTGGGCACATTTGGAGTTGGTGGAACAGTAAGTGGTACTGCTCATGTTCCAACAAAAAGCTCATTTAACATAGAATTACAACCAGTATATAGTAGAGATAATGTTAAGAAATTTAGCCTTGATCGTTTTGTTACTGGTGGATACATGAATAATTCAGTAGGATACATATAATGGCGGCACAATATTCAAATACCAGTCCTTGGTATACAACCAATGTAACACAAAATTACTTAGATATATTAACAATCAGACCAGTTAGTTCAGCAATTGATGATTTTTTATATACAATAGAACCACAATACACTTATAGACCTGATTTACTGGCATATGATTTATATGGTACATCCAATCTATGGTGGGTCTTTATTCAAAGAAATTTAGATGTATTACAAGATCCAATATTTGATTTTGTTCCAGGTAAACAAATTTATTTGCCAAAAAACAGCAGTTTAACAACAGTATTGGGATTATAATATGGCCGGAGCAACTACTAGTTCAACTTCTAGCACAACGTCTATAATGGATTTAAACCCAGTAGCTGCTATAACTGGATTTATAAAAAATGATTTATTTGGTTCTGTAAGTTCTGGTGTCACATCATCAGAGTTAAAGTTGCCATTACCAAATCCATTACATAATTATGCAACATATAATTATGTAATATCGTTATATTGTCTTGATGCAGATAGTTACAATTTTCCTGCCAAATCTTATTTAATCGGAAAATTACCACCATTAATATGTAAATCAGCAAATGCCGATCCTACTAATAGAATACAATTAGTAGATGGCGGGAAATATGATTTTTATATAGATGGATTAACAATTGACGGATCTGCAGGGTTCACCCCGGATTCTGGTAATACTACTCCTACAACATTAGAATTTAATGTAATAGAACCGTATAGTATGGGAATGTTTATACAAGTTCTGCAATTAGCAGCTGCAAAACAAAATTATGCAGTATGGTATGAAGCTGTATTTTTATTAGTCATTGAATTTAAAGGAAATACTGAAAATGGACAAATGCTATCCATTCCAAATACAAAGAAGTATATTCCTATAATATTTACAAAAAGTAATTTAAAGGTGGACGAAAAAGGAAGCTATTGGCATATGGCTGCTACTTCATCGGCTGGGCAAGCATTGAATGATAGTTACACAAAATTAAAAAATGAGGTCAGCTTAGTTGGTAAAACTGTCCAAGAATTATTACAAAGTGGTGAAAACAGTTTACAGCAAGTAGTAAATGCTAGGTATAAAGAAGCTGTAACATTGGGCACGGTAAAAGTTGCTGATGAAATACTTATTTTATTTCCGGTTGATATTTCTACAACTGGTGCAACTTCTTCTGTTACTGCCCCTGGTGGAACAGAAAATAATACAACAGCTACTGCCGATACTACTAAAGCACAGGACGAAACAATTTTCAAATCATTAGGTGTATCAAGAAGTTCAACAAGTTCTTCTTTAATTCAATTAAGCAATACTTGTAATTTTATAGGGAAATCTAAGATAGATATAAGTTCAACCATATCTGGCACAACACCATTTAAACCAGATGATTTGCTATGGAATGAAAAAGCAAAAGTAGTTGATAGATCAAAAACCAATAAAACACAACCTGAATGTTCTTTTAATTTTGCACAAGGTTCTGATATTATAAATGCAATAAATCAAGTAATAATGAAAAGTGAATTTGCAATTGATACGATGGCATCTAACAACTTATCACCAGATGGTATGAGAACACAATGGAAAGTTGATACACAAGTATATCATATTTCGTCTAATTCAAACATATCAAAAACTGGTGCAGTGCCAAAATTAATAGTTTACAGAATTATACCATATGAAGCACATGCCAGTAATATCTTGGCACCAAACGCAACTGCACCTGGATTAGCTGAATTAAAAAAACAGGTAGTAAAAGAGTATAGCTATATGTATAGTGGTAAAAATGTAGATTTAATAAAGTTTGACTTTGAAATGTCTCAATCATTTTTTAATCTTCAAATGGCGGATTTGTCACAATTGACTGGTGATGTAGAATCTGCAAAGAAAACCGGTGATCTTGTTGAAATACAGAAGAATAATTCTTCATTAAATGCTCCAGAAGGAGATTCAAATGTAAAACTTGGATCAGCAGTTGCTTCTACAAAATATGTTAATACTGTATTATCTTTGGATAATAAAGGTGGAACAAGTGGCGATACTGTAGGTTCAAGGGCTGCAAAATTATTTCATGATGCTATGATAAAAAATTTGGATATGCAACAGGTCACATTTGAAATAATAGGTGATCCATATTATATATCAACTAGTGGTTTAGGTAATTTTACAGATACCCAATTGGATAAAAAAAATATAACAAAAGACGGAAGTGCAAATTATCAAAATGGAGAAGTTCACATTAATATTAATTTTAGAACTCCTACTGATATTAACCAAACAACTGGATTATACAATCTTAAAAATTCAACTTTATGTCATCAATTTAGTGGATTGTTTCAATTATTACGAGTACAACATAGATTTAAATCTGGAAAATTTACGCAAGAAATTGTTGCTAATAGAATGCAAGGACAAGATAATACAGCACCATTTAAAGCATCATCGACGTTGACATCAGACAAATATTCATTAGTTAATACTGGATTATCTCCTGATTTGCCACCTGGTATACAAACACCAGGGATAACAAATAGTTTTTCATCAGCAATCAGTCCAAAATTTAATACATCAACTTCTAATCAAGGATATGGATTGGCTGGGGTAACACTAACCCAAGGAGCAACTAATACATTTTCATCGGCAGTTACTCCAAAATTAAATACACCAACTAACACAGGATTATAAGAATGGCAGAAGATATTAATAGTGGTACGCAGCGATCAATTCCACCTGAAATACAAAGTATATTACCATGTCGTGCGGTGGTGGTTAGTAACATTGATATTGACTATATGGGACGATTACAAGTTCAATTACTAAGACCTGGTGCAGGAAATAACACTACTGGTGGACAAATAATCCCAGTTTCATATTTAAGCCCGTTTTGGGGAACAACTGATATAAATTACGTTTATAATGATACCGATACGTATGATAATACACAGAAAAGTTATGGGATGTGGATGACCCCTCCTGATGTTGGGTCAGTAGTTATTGTAATTTTTGTTGATGGAGATATTTCAAAAGGCTATTGGATTGGTGGAGTTATTGATGGAAAAATGAATTTCATGACTCCTGGAAATGCTGCAACACAAAATGTTGATGGAACAGCTACTCCAGATAGTGCTGGTAGGCCAGGCAGAGTGCCAGTAGCAGAATATAATAAGAATAAAACACAAAATGGAACAGATCCAACAAAGTTTATTAAACCAATACATCCATTTACCTCGGTTTTAAAGAATCAAGGATTGCTTATAGATGATATACGTGGTATTACAACTAGTAGTGCTAGACGAGAAACACCTAGTATGGTATTTGGAATAAGCACCCCTGGGCCATTTGATAAACAACCAAATGCACAAACTGGTCGAATTGGTAGATATGATAGTGCTATAAACAATGCTCCAGTAAGTCATCTTGGTGGTACTTCGTTTGTAATGGATGATGGTGATGATAAGTTTCTAAGAAAAACACCAGCAAGTAGTGGAGCACCGGAATATGCAGCAGTAGAGCAAGGTGATACATCTGGCAACGTAACTATACCGCATAATGAGTTAGTACGAATTAGAACTAGAACTGGTCATCAGATTTTATTACATAATTCTGAAGATCTAATTTATATTGGAAATGCAAAAGGAACTACTTGGATAGAACTCACCAGTAATGGAAAAATCGACATATATGCTGATGACAGTATTAGTATCCATACAAAAAATGACTTAAATGTTACTGCTGATAGAGATATAAATTTTAAGGCTGGACGTAATATTAATTTAAATGCTGCTGGAAATTTTAATTGTTCAGTAGGATTTAACCATTCTATCAAAGCTGGTGGAAATGGTTTGATAACAGTTGGTGGTAATAGTAATATAAGTGCAGGTGGTAATCATGTCGAAACTGCTGCTAAAATATATATGAATGGACCAGCTGCTGCCGTTGCTGGTGATGCTCCTATACCAAGACGGGTACCGCAAGTTGAACCTTGGAATAATCATGAAAATCTTGATCCAAGTTTGTTCACACCAGATAAAACTGGTGCGTATATTCCACAACCAAATGATCCACCACCACCTGTTCCAAAATTATTTGGACAATATACTACTATAACAGATACTTTTAATAAAGTAACAGGATAACATATGTCTACAATCTATACAAAAACTTCAATAATAGGAAAAGCACAACCAATTACATCACAAATGTATAAAGGTTTTAGTACTGTTAGTGCAGATACCGAAAATTTTAAATTATATGATTTTGCATTGATTAAGCAAGATTTGTTAAATCACTTTTATATTCGACAAGGTGAACGATTAATGAATCCAACATTTGGTACTATAATATGGGATATGTTATTTGAACCATTGACTGAACAGACAAAAGATCTTATATTACAGAATGTTAATGAAATTGTAAATTATGATCCACGCATAACTGCCCAAAATGTCATAGTAACACAATATGATAGTGGATTGCAAATAGAATGTGTATTAACGTACCTTCCATACAACATTTCTGAACAGCTAACATTGAAGTTTGACCAAAGTAATGGTCTATTAGCACAATAATATACGTAGTTTATCAAAATCTATAAATATAGATATTAGGATATATCATGAGCGCAACCGATAGAGAAAATAGACTTTTAGTCGCTGAAAACTGGACAAAAATATATCAGTCATTCCGTAATGCTGATTTCCAAAGTTACGATTTCGAAAATCTTCGACGTACAATGGTTAATTATTTACGACAAAACTATCCAGAGGATTTCAATGATTACATTGAAAGTTCTGAATATTTGGCATTGATTGATCTCATTGCATTTCTAGGACAGAACATTGCGTTCAGAGTAGATTTAAATGCTCGTGAAAACTTCTTAGAATTAGCTGAAAGACGAGATAGTATTTTAAGATTATCTAGAGTAATTAGTTATAATGCTAAACGAAACATACCAGCAAGTGGCCTATTAAAATTTACATCTGTGCAAACAACTGAATCTGTAATAGATAGTAATGGTAGAAATTTAGCGAATCAAGTAATCACTTGGAATGATGTATCAAATCAAAATTGGTATGATCAATTCATAAGAATCATGAATGCAGCAATGCCATCAACCCAACAATTTGGTAATGCAGCTGATAATGCTACCATTTATGGTATTCCTACATCACAGTATAGATTTCAGGCAGCAAATACTGATGTTCCTGTATATTCATTTAATAAAGTTGTATCTGGTACTTCAATGAATTTTGAAATTACTAGTGCTACATTTAAAGGTGAATCTTTTATATACGAAGAACCACCGAGTGTTGGCAATAGTGTAGCTTGTATATATCGTGATGATGGACAAGGTGCTGGAAGTCTAAGTTCTGGGTTTTTCTTTAATTTTACACAAGGATCTCTAAACACCGGCACTTTTACTATTAATCAACCAAGTTCAAATGAATCTATTGATATTAATACACCAAATATTAATAATAATGATGTATGGTTATATCAATTAGATATGTCTGGTGTTGAACAAACATTATGGACACAGGTTCCTAATTTAAACGGTAATAATGTAATATACAATAGCATTAATAATAATGTAAATTCAATATATGGTGCTATTACAAAAGCTGGTGATGAAGTAAGTTTAACATTTGGTGATGGTACCTTTGGTAATTTGCCACAAGGTTCTTTTAGAGTATATTATAGAATAAGTAATGGATTATCATACGTTATTAATACACAAGATATTAGAAATGTATCAGTAGATATTCCATATATTTCTGCACTTGGACAATTGCATACATTAACTGTAACATTGGCATTGACAACATCTGTATCTAATTCTTCGCCATCTGAATCAAATACTAGTATCAAAACAAATGCACCACAAGTATATTATACGCAAAATCGTATGATAACAGGTGAAGATTATAATATAAGTCCACTAAGTGCAAACCAACAAGTATTAAAAGTGTTGTCTGTTAATAGAACATCAAGTGGCATTAGCAGATATTTTGATTTAGTAGATCCAACTAGTAAATATAGTTCTACTAATTTATTTGCAGATGATGGTGTAATTTATACAGAAAACTATACACCAACCGTTAATTTTTCTTATATTACAAAAGATGATATTACAAGAGTCATCTATAATACAATATTTGATATACTTAAACATACTGATTTAAGAAATTTTTATTATTTAAATTTTATAAAAGATACCGCGAGTGATGGGTTTGATGCATCTTGGAATCAAGTATCAACAGATGTAACAACTTCTGCAGGAACAATTACAGTTTCATCATTAACCTCACCAGACTTACAATATATTACAATTGGAACGTTACTTAAATTTTCAGCACCACTTGGTTATTATTTTGATACAAATTTACAAAATAAATTGGTTTTTGGAAATGCCACTAGTACTGGTTCTTCATATTATGTATGGGCTGAAGTTGTTAACGTAAATAATGGCACGTATACTTTAAATAAAATTATACCAAGTTCGTTTACAACAACAGAGGTAATTAATAATAGTTCAGTAACTGTTGAACATCCTGTATCTATTAGTAAAATAATTCCAAAATTTGTAAACACGCTTGTTAGTACAACAACAATTTCAACAATGATTGGATTGATATATGCAAATGAACTATTTGGGTTAACATATTCTGTTAAATCTAGTTCATGGGAAATTATAAAAAATTCTAATTTAAATACTATTGATCCATTTGGTATAGGATATCAAGGTGACAATTCAAATAAAAATATTGATGCTAGTTGGTTACTATTATTTACTCCTAATAATGGGTCATATATTGTAACAAGTCGTGAAACAAAATATATATTTGAAAGTGATAAGCAATTAAGATTTTATTATGATGGTACTACTAAAATATATGATAGCCAATCTAACCGTGTAGTAAATGATTTAATTAAAATATTAAATATTAATTCAAATCCATCTGTTATATCTACTATTGCAACTGGTAATGCTGGTAGTTATAGTATAACTATAACAAGTGGTATTGGAATATTTTCTGGTATGCTTGTTGAAGGCACTGGTATTAACACAAATACATTAGTTACTGATTTAAGCGTATCCTCGAATGGGATAGTAACATTAACTTTAAATAAATCGGTAACATATAATATTATATCTAGTTTAATTTCATTTACAATTCCTGGCGTTTCTACATTTACTAACGATATTATTTGGCAAATTTCTTCAGAATATATTGGATCTGATGGATATATTGATACTAAAAAAGTTGTTGTTTCATTTTTAGATAGTGACAATAATGGTATAGTCGATGATCCAGAATTGTTTGATAGAGTAGTTGCTCCAAATATTAATACATTAACCAAATATATTGTAGAACAGAAATACTCAATTTCTGCAGGGCAGGATGATTACAGATATGTTGATAACACTTCAAATATTGTGATAATTTTAGCATCACAAACAATGATTGGAAATACTTCAATTTATACTGTTGGTCAATATTTTTATTTTATTGACACTGGAATTGTTAAACAGTTAAATGCAACTGGTACATTAACTGCCACACTCGATTATAAGGTTTATATTGGTAGAGATAACTTAAAGTTCCAATATACACATTCTGCAGACTATGATTCACGTATTGATCCAGGTACCAGTAATATTATTGATGTTTATGTATTAATGAATGAATATGATATTGTTTTTAGACAATGGTTAAATGGGTCTATTTCTACAAAACCATTACCACCTAGTTCAAACGAATTATACAATACTCTTTCACCAAATTTAAATTTAATAAAATCTATATCTGATGAAATTATATATCACCCAGTTTCATATACGGTTTTATTTGGTAGTACAGCAATACCAGAATTACAAGCAACTTTTAAAGTAATTAAAAATCCAGAACAGGTTGTTTCTGATAATGATATTAAATCACGTGTTATTACAGCAATTAATCAGTTCTTTGCAATTGATAATTGGAATTTTGGCGATTATTTTTATTTTACGGAACTATCAACATATGTAATCAATAGTTTAGCTCCTGATATTGTTAGCTTTGTAATAGTTCCTACACAATCAGGATTAAATTTTGGTAGTTTATTTGAAATAACTGCAAATAGTGACCAATTATTTATAAGTGGTGCCACTGTAAATGATATTGAGATTATATCAGGCATTACTACAACTAACATTAAATCAGTAAGTGGTACATCAACCATTTCTACTAATTCTAACCAATCTATAACTAGTTCACCATACGGGAGTTTATAATGACAGATAGCGTTGATCCAAATGCAACTAATAATGTAGCATCTACTTTTTTACCAAGATTATACAGAACTGATGCTAATAATAAGTTTTTACAAGCTACCGTTGAACAAATGTCTCAACAAGGGACTGTAACAAAATTAAATGGATATATAGGAAGACAAACCGCAAAAGCAACTATTGGTAGTGATGTTTTTGTTAAAGCTGCTGATTCAGATAGACAAAATTATCAATTAGAACCATCAGTTGTCATTAATGATCAAGAAGGTAATAATACATATTTTAAAGATTATCAAGATTATATTAATAGAATAGAACTATTTGGTGGGAATGTTTCAGATCATCAACGATTAAATTCAGAAGAGTTTTATAGCTGGGATCCACAAATTAACTGGGATAAATTTGTAAATTTTCAAAATTATTATTGGTTAACACCATCTGTAATTAATATTGGTGGTGAACAAACTGGGGTGATTAGTACATTTAGTGTTAATACTAAAACTATTGGTAATACCACAGAATATGTATTCACACCAAATGGTATAAGTGAAAATCCTGAAATCACATTATATAAAGGACAAACATATATATTTAAAATTAATAGTCCTAGTCAACCATTTAGTATAAAAACCAATCGATCAATAGGTTCTGCTGATAGATATTTAAGTGGTATTTCTGGATATGCTGTGCAAGATGGTACTATAACATTTACCGTAGGAAATGATGCACCTAGTACTTTATTTTATCAGAGTGAAATTGACTTAAATGCTGGTGGTATTTTTAATATAAAAGCGATTTCACAAAATACTATAATTGATATAGAACAAGAAATTTTAGGAAAATCTACTTATAAATTAACAAATGGATATAACTTAAGTAATGGAATGTTAGTAGCATTTACTGGAAATGTTACACCAGCAAGTTATAGCACTGGAAATTATTATGTAGAAGGAGTTGGCTCATCAATACAATTAATCCCATCTACTTATATTAATAACACATCAAATTTACATGAGTATATATTGATTAATAAAGCTAGTGATGATAAGAACCCATGGAGTAGAGCAAATAGATGGGTTCATACTGATATCTTAAATATAAGTGATCAGATAAACAATACATCATCTAGTTTAGACCAAGCACACCGAGCTATTAGACCAATTATTGAATTTTCAGCAAACTTAAAATTGTTTAATTTTGGTACAAATTGGTTAATGGATATTAATTTGTTAGATGTTTACACTACTGATGCTTTTTCAACCGCTGAGGGATCGGCTGGTTTCTATATTGATAATCAATTAGTAAGTGATGGACAACTTGTTATTTTTACAAATGAATTAGATGAATTAGTAAGAAATAATATTTATAGAATAGTATACATTAATTCTAAAATACATCTTGAATTAGTAACAACCCCAGAAATAAATCAAGTAATATATGTAAAAGATGGCGCCAATAATATGTCAAAATATTTATGGTATAATGGCATTACATGGGTTACTGCACAACAAAAAAATGGTATTAACAATGCCCCGTTATTTGACGTAGTTGATGATAATTTAGTAAGTATTAGCGACGTATCGGTTTACAATGGATCTAGTTTTAAAGGAACTTATATATTTTCTTATAAAGTCGGAACTGGCACTGTCGATACTGAGTTAAAATTTCCATTATCATATAGAAATATTAATAACATTGGTGATATTATATTTAATTTTGATTTTGTTAATGATACTTTTGATTATAAAGAAACAACTCAAATTGTTACTAAGAATATCAGTAAAGGCTATTTGGTATTAAAAGATTATGTTAATAATAATGTTTACACAAATGGGTGGAAAAAATCAAATATTACTACAGTACAAGCTGGTATAAGAGTATATAAAAATTCTAAAATTACAAACAATTTTAATATTGATATTTTTGATGATATTTCAAATTTATCTGATTTAGTGGTTCGCATTTATATAAATGGTGAAAGATTACAACAGTATACTACAACAAACAAACCAAATTGGCTATTAGTAAATACCCCATTATACAAACAATTAGTATTGATAAATTCTTCAACTAATGTAACGGTGACTGCAACTGATTCTGCTACTAATTTAATAACAATTAGCGATACTACTAAACTTACTATTGGACAAAAGATTGTTTTTGGTTCAGATTTTGGTAATTTAATATCTGATACTATTTATTATGTATCTTCCATACCTAGTATAACTGAATTTACTGTATCTAAATCATTAACTGGTGCTGATATTTTATTATCAACAGAAATTGTGCAGGTTCCGTTATATTTTTTATCTGATATTCAATTAAATGACATATTAACAATAAAAACATTTTCATCTCAGCCAATAAACAAAAATGGATATTATGAAATTCCAAATAATTTACAAAATAATCCATTAAATGGAATTATTAAAAATTTTACATTAGGTGAAGTAATTAATCATGTTGATTCAATAGTTGATAATTTATCATCTATATTTGTTGGAGTTTTTCCAGGATTAAGTAATCTGCGTGATTTGGGTGACATTTCACCATTTGGTACAAAATTTGTTAAACATAGTGGACCATCTGGAATATCATTATATCATCTTACTTCTGATACTGTAAATATTACAAAAGCTATAGAACAAAGCAGAGATGATTATAATAAGTTTAAAAGAAATTTTATTTCAGTTGCTGAAACACTTGGTGTAGATACTGATACTAAAAATCACGTAGATTTAATATTACAAAATATTACTAAAAATATACCAAATACCGCACCATATTATTTTAGTGATATGGCGCCGTTTGGTGCTAGTATTAAAACAACACATATAATTGCTGGGTTTACAAGTAACCAATTTGCATTAAACACACCATTTGATACAACTGTTTTATCAAATCAAGCAGTTGGGGTATATGTAAACGATGTTCAACTAATTGTTAATCATGAATATATTTTTAATATACAAGGATTTATAGTAATTACTATACCTTTGGTAAATGGTGATGAAGTAGCCATATATGAATATGAAAACACTGATGGCTGTTGTATTCCTGAAACACCGTCAAAACTTGGAATTTGGCCAATCAGTGATCCAAAAATATATAAAGATACATCATTTGTCACTCCACAATGGATTATTCAGGGACATGATGGCAGTCAAGTATTAGCATATGGAACATATGACGATAATGGAACTCCTGATTATAGAGATGCATTAATATTAGAATTAGAAAAAAGAATATACAATAATATAAAAATAAGTTATGATAAAAGTATCTTTAATATCGATGATATTGTCCCAAGATATACAGAAACTTTAAATTATAGCTTAGCTGAATTCAATCAAGTATTGGCACCATCATTTTATAAATGGTCAGCATTAGTTGACGTTGATTTTACTAATCCAATACAATATGATTCAACAAATCCATTTACATTTAATTTTACTGGTCATTCTGCGCCTGATGGTAGATTAATTCCAGGATATTGGAGAGGAATATATAAATGGATATTAGATACAGAACGCCCACATATTTGTCCTTGGGAAATTTTAGGAATAACTGATAAACCAACATGGTGGGATACCGTATATGGACCAGCTCCGTATACATCTGATAATTTAATAATGTGGGAAGATATTAGTAATGGAATATTAAATGCACCTGGCGCACCAACATTATTAAAACAATATATTAAACCATTTTTGATGGATCATATTCCAGTAGATGAACATGGTAATTTAATAAATCCAATTGATTCTGGATTATCGCAAGGTATTGTTACTGATGCTGTTAAAAGTAATTATATTTTTGGAGATGTTGGTCCGGTTGAAAGCGCGTGGAGAAGAAGTTCTCATTATCCATTTAGTGTTATTTTAACATCAATTTTACTAACACCATCTAAAACATTGGGTATTATTCTAGATAGATCTAGGATTTCTAAGAATTTAACTGGACAATTAGTATATAATAACACTGGATTACATATTTCACCAAGTGATGTAATATTACCAAGCATATATGCAAGTTCTAAACGAGTACAAACTGCTGGTGTTATTAATTATGTTATAAATTATATTATAAGTGGTGATCTAACAACATATTCACAATATGCTTATGACTTATCAAATATTTCTTATAAACTTGGATATAGAATTGGTGGATTTACAAGTAAAACTCAATTTAATTTAATATTAGATTCAAAATCACCGTTAACTACTGGAAATGTTTTTGTTCCACAAGATGATTATTCAATTATTTTAAACACATCTTCTCCTACTAAGAAAATTACATATAGTGGTGTTATTATAACAAAACTTTATAATGGATATTCTGTAAAAGGATATAGTAAAACACAGCCATATTTTGTTTATTACCCTTGGAGTCAATCTGGACGTTCAATAAATATTGGTGGTATATCTGAAAATTTTGTAATATGGACTAGCGGAAAATCATATAATAAAGGACAATTAGTAAAATTTGGAAATGATTATTTTAGGGCAACCAGTTCAATTAATTCTGAATTATCATTTTCTGAATCAAATTATCAAAAATTGTCATCGTTACCCATTATTGGTGGACGAACTGCGTTCTTAAGAAAAGCATGGGATAAAACTAATCCAATAACAATTCCATATAATACAACATTTGAAACAATACAAGATGTTGTTGATTTTTTAATTAGTTATGGAGAGTGGTTAAAAGATCAAGGTTTTATTTTTGATGAGTTTAATACAAATTTAAATCAAGTTTCAAATTGGGAAACTAGTGCAAAAGAATTTATGTTTTGGACAACCCAAAACTGGTCTGCTGGACAAGATATTTGGACAGATTGGCTACCAAATACATTAATTACTTATAATAGTATAGTAAAATATGAAGATAATTATTATAGAGCAATACGAAATGTAGAAGAATCATCAGTTTTTCACAATGAATTTTATGAAAAACTAGATGGGTTAAGTAATATAGGAAGTTCTGTAATTTCACTTAGTCCTGCAGCTGCGGCTATTACGTTTTCTGCATCATTGAATGTTGTTGATAATATTACTAATAAATTTAATGACTATGAGATGTTTAGAGTAGATGGATATCCTATCCCAGCACAATTCTTAAATTCATCAAGAAACAAAAATTTAGTTACTTATAGACCAGCTAATGATGATGGAATATATAATGCAAGTTTCTACATTGTGCAAAAAGAACAAGTAGTAATAATCAATAATACCACGATGTTTAACGATTTAATTTATGATCCAACAAGTGGTTATAAACAAGATAGAATTAAAGTATCTGCATATGTAACTAGCGGCTGGTATGGTGGTTTTGACACTCCTGGGTTTATATTTGATGAAGCTAAAATTACTAAATGGGTAGCATGGAAAGATTATACATTAGGTGATATAGTTCAGTATCAATCATTTTATTATAGTGCTGATTCATTTATAACTGGATCTGAAACATTTGATACAACACAATGGACAAGATTATCGACACGACCAACTTCTAAGATTTTACCAAATTGGACTAACATAGCTACTCAATTTACAGATTTCTATAGATTAGATGATGAACATTTTGATAGTGCACAACAAACAATGGCACAACATTTAATTGGATATCAAAAACGTCAATATCTTAATAATATCATTCAAGATGATGTTAGTGAATTTAAATTTTACCAAGGTATGATTGCTGAAAAAGGTACACAAAACGTTTTCAATAAATTGTTTGGTGTGTTAACTTTAGATAATAAAGAAAGTTTGACATTCTATGAAGAATGGGCAGTTCGAGTTGGCCAATATGGGGCTAGTTCAGCATTTGCTGAAGTGGAATTTGTATTGCCTGAAGAAAAGTTTAAAAATAATCCACAAGTTATAGAATTAGTTGACAAAAAGACACAGAATACTGGTTATTCTATACAACAAATACCATCAGATATATATGTAAAACCAGCTGAATATGAATCAAATTTATTTCCAATTGTTTCATCAAGTAAGAAATTCTTAAGACCAGGTGGATATGTTAGATCTAACCAGGTATCATTGACTTTAAAATATATTTCTGAAATCTTAACACAAGATATTACTCAATTTACAGAAGGTGATTATGTTTGGTGTACATTTGAAAATACAGAATGGAACATTTATAGATATACTGCAACTAATTTTGCTGTTACTAATGCAACATATGATAGTAACCAACTTACTATTGATGTAACTGGAAATACTTCTATTGCATCTGGTGATTATATTGGGATATCAAATGTTACAAAATTTTCAGGATTTTATAAAGTAATATCATATGCGAATAATATTTTAATTGTATCAGCACCTGGTATAACTGTAGCATCACCATTTACTGAACAAAATACAATTAGAATTTATCATTTAACATCACAACGTGCAACAACTATTGATGATGCTAATTCTATATTACATTATCCATTAAAATCTAATGAATTATTATGGACTGATGATAATGGTTTTGGAAAATGGGCAACATGGGAATACAATTCTGTGTATAGTGGTAGATTATTACCAAATCCGTATCCAACATCACAAGTTAATTATGGTAGGGCAATCGCATCTGATAGTACCGGAAGTAATGTAGTAATTTCAACTGCATTAGGTGGAATCTATGTTTATACTACATATAAAACTTCTCTGTTATCATTGCATCAAGTTTTAACTAACCCATTTATATCTTTGGATGATCAAAACCCATTGAGTGCATTTGGAACAGTTGTTAGTATATCTAATGATGGCACATGGATAGCTGTTGGCTCGCCAGAAAGTAGTAATGTATGTACTGAATTGAGTAATATTAGTGTAACATTTGATAATAGTATGATACCAGTAAATAATACTTCTGTTACTTTTGATAATAATCTTGCTTTTATAACTGCTGGATCATTTATTGTTGGTAAAACATATACTATTACATTACTCGGAACAACTGACTTTACTGCAATTGGAGCAACCTCAAATGTGGTTGGACAGATATTTATTGCTACTGGTGCTGGGACAGGAGATGGTGCCGCTGTTGATACTTCACCTGTTACTGCAGGAGTCTTTATAGTAGGTGCTACTTATACTATCATTTCACTTGGCAGTGCACCATCTACCGATTTTACATTAATAGGTGCATCAAAAAATGCAATTGGTATAGTATTTGTTGCAACGGGTATTGGCTCAGGTAATGGAACTGCTGTAAGAAATAGTATTAAAAACACTTCTGAATTAGTGTATACATCTATTTCTGGTACAAATTCATCTTTAATTAACCAAGGTGTTGTATCATTATATAAAATGGATAAAACCAAAAGTTACTATCATGTAGTGACATTTGTAAGTCCACAACCAGATATGAATGAATACTTTGGGTCCAGTTTGGAATTTGGTCAAAACTGTTTGTACATTGGTGCGTCAGGTGGAAATAATAATACTGGAAAAGTTTATAAAATTAATTATGAGATGACTGTACATGCGTCATCCTATTATGAGCCATATAATAGCACTGGAACTACACTAAATTTGGTTAGCGCACCAGGTATAGATGTTTTTGCAATGTATGTAATTGGAAATGGGTTTACTAGTAATCAACAAGTAGTACAGTTAATACCAAATAATATTAGTAATATTCCAACATTGATTTTATCATCAAATCCAGATACACAACCTTCTGGGTTATTACAATTTGTAACATATAACTGGCACTACAATTTGACTTCATCATTAACTGGGATTAATTCTGGTGATAACTTTGGGGCAAACATAAAAGTAAGTAATAATGAAACTTTGATAATATCATCAGTTGGTGCAGTATCTGTATATAATTCTGGAACTTTAATTCAAACTATAACTGGACAAACTAATTCATTTGGAAATAGTATTGCTATATCAACATTTGGTGATTATATAGCAGTTTCTGATAGTTTATATTCTGGGATAACATATTCTCATCAAGGTAGTGTTCAAGTTTATAAACAAACAGCATCATCTTATGCGTTATATCAACAAATTGATAATTTATATCCATCAATAAATTCAGAATTTGGTACAAATATTGAATTTATGGATAATTATGACACACTTGTTATTCATAGTAAATATGAAAATTCAGTATCTAGTATGATTGATGTTTATGATATATATAATACAAAGTGGATTTATAGTGAAAGATTGCCATTGTTAATTGACACAGCTGGTACATTTATTACAGGTAATTCATATACTATTATGACTGTTGGAACAACTGATTTTACATTAATTGGAGCATCAAGCAATGCAGTTGGTATAACATTTATTGCATCTAGTAGTGCAACTTCATTAAATATATTAGCTAATGGTGAAGGATATGTAAATGGACAATATGATAATATTCAATTAACCTATCTAAGTGGGACAACTGCTACAATATATCCAATTGTTAATATAACAGTTACTAATAATTTAGTTTCAACTATTACATTTGTTAGCAATGGATATGGATTTGTTGATAATACAACTATATTAACAGCTCAACTAGGAATGGTTGGTGCTGGATTTGAAGTTAATATTGGTATTCCATCTATGGTTGGGTCTGGTACCGGCACTGCGGTTATTAATATAGAGAATGATAGTAATAAATTAGGATTTTGTATATCATTAAATAAAATATTAATAGGAACACCATATGAATATGATATTAATTCACCTAGATCTGGCTTAATATTTGAATATATAAAAGCTAGCGATGCTTATAGCTGGACACAAAAACATCAAGAAATTGATAAGCCAGATATTAATAAGATTAAACAAACATTTTTATATAACAAACAAAAAAATGAATTAATAAGTTATTTAGATGTAATAGATCCATTACAAGGTAAAATTGCTGGAATAGCTGAACAGGAATTAAGTTATAAAACTTTCTATGATCCTGCCATATATTCAATTGGTGATTCATCTGTAAATGTTGATGAAAGTATAGCATGGACTACTAACCAAGTTGGTAAATTATGGTGGGATGTGCGAACAGCCAAATTCATTGAAAGTTATGATTCTGATATTACATATAGAAGTAGCACTTGGAATACATTAGTACATGGTGCATCTATAGACATATATGAATGGGTGGAAACTAATTTGTTGCCATCAGTATGGGATACCCAAGCGGATACCGATGCTGGACTATCATTGAATATAAGTGGTAAATCATTATATGGTGATACTTGCTATTGTATTAAAAAATATTATGATAACGTAAGTAAAACAATAAAAAATACATATTACTTTTGGGTTAAAAATAAAGCAATAGTTCCAAATATTCCTGGAAGATATACCTCTGCACAGAATATATCAAGTTTAATAACAAGCCCAGTAAAAAATGCATACAAATATATTGCGATTACTAGTCAAAATACATTTGAAGTGGCAAATGTTGGACAAGTTTTATCAAATAATGATGTTATATTATCTATTCAGTATTGGTTAATAGATAAAACAGATCAAAATATTCATGCACAGTGGAAAATTATTAGTAATGATCAATCAACAATTTTACCAAACACTATAGAACAAAAATGGTTTGATAGTCTATGTGGTAGTGATAATTTTGGTAACTTAGTTCCAGATACCTCATTGCCATTAAAATTAAAATATGGTGTTGAAAACAGACCACGCCAATCTATGTTTGTGAATAGATTTGAAGCTATTAAAGAACTTGTAGAACAAGCAAATACTATTTTACTACAAAATCAAATTGCTAGTACAAGAAATTTAGAAGGTATATCACAGTATGATCAAGCACCAAGCTTAACATCTGGATTATATGATATTGTAATAAACACCGATGCTGAATTACAATTTAATTCGGCTAGTTCTTATAAAGTACCAGTATTATCGGCAGTAATTATCGATGGTAAAATATCAAGTGTAACAATCTTATCTACTGGATTTGGATATGTTATATCACCAGTAATTAAGGTTATTGGAACGGGTGTTGATGCCGTATTAAAAGCTATTCTTAATACAAAAGGGCAGATTGTAGATGTTAAAGTTATAAATGGTGGAAATGGTTATGACTATACCACTAAATTACAAACAAGAAATTTTGCTGCATTAGTACTTAGTGATTCTCAATCAAATGATACATGGAGTATATATTCATTCAATTTAGAAACAAATTCTTGGAGCAGAATTTTAAGTAAATCATATGATGCTAGTGAATTTTGGTATTATGTTGATTGGTATGAAATTGGATATAACCAATTTACGGCTATTGATTATTCTGTTAGTATATTTGCTGATTTACAGGGCATTTCTACAAATGTTAATGATACAATTAAAGTTAGATTAGGTAATAATGGCGAATGGATATTATTAAAACGTTATAGTTTGATAGATTCATTAGATTGGACTAAGACATATAAAGTAGTAGGTATTCAAAATGGAACTATTCAATTAAATAGCAAATTGTATGATTCGCCACAATATGATGGAACATTATATGATAGCATTGGGTATGATAACAACTCATCCACCGAATTGCGAATTATTTTAAATGCATTTAAAACAGATATTTTTATAAATGAATTAAAAACTGATTACTTGAATTTATTTTTTAATAGTGTTCGATATGCACACAATGAACAAAAATATATAGATTGGATTTTTAAATCTAGTTTTGTAAAGGCAAAACATAATGTAGGAACATTAAACCAACCAGTTACTTTTAAAAATGATAATTTAGTTGATTTTGAAAATTATGTAGCTGAAGTAAAACCATATAGAACTAAAGTTAGAGAATATATAAGTTCATATACAAATATTGAATCTGGTAATATTCTATCAACAGATTTTGATTTACCACCAATCTATGCACAAGGTGGAACTAATGTTATAGAAGCATATTTAGTAGATAATAAAATAGTAGTATATAACACTGAAGTTCAGCAATATCCATGGAAAAGTTGGTATGATAATGCAGGATTTTCTATTAAATCTATTAAAATTATTAATGGTGGATATGGATATATAACTGCCCCAAAAATAACAGTAGTACCAGATAATGGTGCAGTATTAAATGCGCAAATAGATTTTCTTGGTAGAGTTACTAGTATAGAAATAGTATCAGGTGGGAAAGGATTTTTATCAACACCAACTCTGATAATAGAACAACCACCATTTGGACAAGGTGTTACTGCGTGTGTTTATATTGGTAATAGTTTAGTTAGAACAAATAGAATAAATCTTAAATTTGATAGAATAACACACAATTATTATATTAATAAATTGCAAGAAGTTGAATCATTTACTGCAATTGCTAATCAGACTACATTTGAATTATTATGGTCCCCTGATATTAAGATAGGATATTCTTCTGTTACTGTAAATAACTTGCCAATTACTCCTGATTCATATTCATTAAGTATTGAAACATTAAAATACAATGAATATAACGGTATAATATATGATAAGTATTATGGAACTCTAACGTTACATGATGCAGTGCAAGCAAATGATATAGTATCTATAACATACGTAAAAGATGCATCAATATTAAATGCAGCTGATAGAATTAATTTTTACTACAATCCATCAACGAATAATCTAGGGAAAGATTTAACTCAATTAATGACAGGTATAGATTATGGTGGAGTTCTAATTGATGGATTATCGTTTGCAATAAATCATGGATGGGATAGTTTACCATATTTATCTGATAGATGGGATAGCTATGATCCAACATTTACTGATAACAAAATTGTTGTAGAAGTTTCTGGAACACATACATTTAAACTTTCATATATTCCAACTGTTGGAACTATAATAAATGTATATATGAATGGTGTTCGTATAGATGACTTGCATTTTGATACTATTGACCAATTAAATACACATGCAGTAATGACTTCACCAATAATAGGGCTAATTTCATCTACTGAAGTGACAATTAATATAGATAGAAGTATAAACATAAATGTTCCATCTAATTTACAAGTCAATGCAAACGATGTATTCATATTCCGTGAAAGTACAAGTGATGGATCAATAAAAACCTTTTCAGATGATTATGATACAGCATATGATGGCGGCGATTTAGCATATATTAGTGCTACTGGATATGCACCTGGTGATGTTGTTATAGATGGTGATGGCTTTGTAACTCCAATGACCAGTTATGCACCAGAAGAAGTTGTGCCAGGTCAAATAGTTGATGCATTAGAAATTAAAGTGTTTGAACAGAATGCTATAGTATCTGGTAATGTGAAAGTTGACAAATATGTTGCTGATGGAGTTACTACTGATTTTAATATTAGACAACGTTTAAATAGTAACCAAGCAGCAATAGTAACACTTGAAACATTTATTAATAATGGGACATCTATAACATCAACAACAGTTATTCAAACATTAGATGTTGACTATTCAGTTGATTATACTAATAACACGATAGTATTTACAACACCACCTGTAATTGGAGGTGTAATAGCAATATTTAGTATAGGTGTGAATTCTACCAATACATTGGATATTGGCTATATTATTGCCGATGGGTTCACAACTGAATATACAACGAGAACTATGTGGGATGCGTCGTATTTAGTTGATGTGTTTGTTAATGGATATGCAGTTGAATATACTTCTTATCAAACATCAGCTGAAATATTAGGATTGCGTTTTGCAACGCCACCAGATGTTAATGCAGTAATAAGTTATATCGTGGTTGATAGTTTAATAAGAACTTTTACAATAACAACTACCGAACAAATTTTAATACCATCTGGTGGATTACCAGCAAATACTCTTGTAAATTTAAATAGTATTGTCGGAACTGCCAATAATAATGAAAATAATATGATTGTTGTCGTTGATAATACTATTTTAGTTCCAACACAATATACATATTATCCATCGACTGGTGGAAGTCCTAGTATTTCATTTACTATTGAAATAGCTGATTCAAGTAATGTTACTGTAACTAGTTCATATAATAATAGTATTTTGCAGGTAGAAAGATCGCAACTTAACGTTCCACAGATTATTCATACAATTGATACTCCACAATATTATAATGATTTAACAGTATATAGTGGAACAATAATGTTACCAAAAAAAGTTCTTAATGAAAACTACATATGGGTTATTAAAAATGGAATATTATTAACACCAGATGTTGACTTTATTTTAACTATGGATAGAGATAGCATAACATTACTTATACCACCAATTAAAACTGATATATTTGATGTTATCACATTTAACAGTAATACTACATCTAATTTAGCATTTATGCAGTTTAAAGATATGCTGAATAGAATGCATTATAAAGATATTGATACATCAAAACAAACCACTTTAGCAGAAGATTTGAAATGGAATGATATTTCTATAATTGTTCAAGAAAACAATGTATTTGATATGCCAAATCCTTCTAAAAATATTCCAGGGGTTATTGAAATTGGATCTGAACGTATTGAATATTTTGAAATAGTAGGCAATAAGTTAACTCAATTAAGAAGAGCTACGTTAGGAACCGGTGCTGCACCGTTGTATAATAAAGGAACTACAGTTCAAAATATTGGTCCGAGTTCTAATATATCATATAATGATAAAACTATATCACAAAATGTTATTGTAACCCAATCAATGATTACAAACAATAATACTATTGATATTGATGTTATTCCAACGCGCACACACGTACCTGTTGGATTATTTGTTATTGGAAATGAGTATACTATAAAAACTATAGGAACTACATCTAATACACACTGGAATATTATTGGCGGTACCACTGATGTAACTTATGATGTTGGTGTAAGATTTATTGCAGCATCAACTGGTATAGATACATTAACCCAACTTGCGTATGGGACTGGTGATGCATATTTAAATTGGACATATGATATAGGAACTATTGTTACAGTAGGATCTTTTATCGTAGGTGATACTTATACAATTAAAAAACTTGGGAATACTACTAATGCCAGTTGGAATCAAATTGGTGGAACAACTGGTGTTACATATTCTCCTGGTACTACTTTTGTCGCAGCTACTATTGGGTATAATTTAGGAAACGGTGAGGCATATATTGCTGATTCAGTATTTAATACAGTAATTCCAGCTGATTATGGGCAATGTGATGATATAGAAGTGTTTATTGGTGGTTATGATATTTCAACATGGACACCCTCAGTTATATATGCAGTTGGTGATATTGTTATATTTGGGTCATATACATATAAATGTACACAAAGCCATATCAGTGGAACTACATTTAATGATGTAGTTACTACAGTAACAATTAATAATGATAATACCACTAATACAATTGAATCAAATGTTGATTCTGGTATGGTATGGTCATTCTTTATTAGTAACATAAGATTGAAAAAGCAACCATATAAAGCATTTAATGTTAATAAATCGCCATATAGTCCAAAAGGCGATACACAATTTGATGCAGATTTTTCAGTTAATGGAATAGCTAAACAAATACGATTAACAAATCCAGTTCCTGTTGGAACACGTATTACCATAGTTAAACAATATGGTTCAGTATGGAATAATAAATATGCTATATTATAATAGCGAAAAATAAGGATATAACAATGACAACAAGAGTATCAAATCCAACATTAATAAACCTAGGTGCAATAGCAAATAATGGACAGGGAACAACCCTTAGAGATGGTGGAAATATTATAAATGACAATTTTTCAACAATATACACGGCTGTAAATCAAATAATTGATTATACATTACCAACTGCATCTAATTCCGTATTAGGTGGTGTTATAGTTGATGGTACAACTATAACAATCAATAGTTCTGGTGTTATTAGCGCAGGTGCCATTATATCACCAGCAACTGTTGCACCATTAGTTGATGGAGTAGCGGCGGTTGGAACTTCATTATTATATGCTAGACAAGACCATGTTCATCCAGCTGCTGCTGTTGTTTCACCTATTGTTACTGGTATTATTGTAATGTGGTCTGGTGCTACAACGGCGGTTCCTACCGGATGGTTATTATGTGATGGAACAAATGGCACACCAGATTTAAGAAATAGATTTATTGTTGGTGCTGGTACTACATATACCGTTGCACAAACTGGTGGTAGTGCAAATTCTACTGTAGTATCACATAGTCACTCATTAGCTGCTGCAACATTTACTGGTAGTGCGCTTCCTACGCATGACCATACCATCACTGATCCTGGACACAACCATACTTATGTAACACATGCATCAACAACAGGCGGTTCTGGGAGTGGAACTAATTTTGCAACTGATACAACAGGAACTACAGGAACAGCAACAACTGGTATCACAATAGCAGCTGCATCTGCTGGAACACCAGCAGGAACAATCGGTGGTTCTACTGATATAACTGGTGCGAGTGGAACTAATGCTAATTTACCACCATATTTTGCATTAGCCTATATTATGAAACAATAATTATATATGTATATAATGAAAGTCGATAAATATAATATAATGAGAGATTACTATGCAAAGTAAAGAACAAACAGGAATTCACATTGAAGGTCATATAAAGATTTGGGATCCAATATCTAATGAGATCTTTATTAATAAAAGAAACGCAATTCACTATGAAAATATGAGTATAGCATTAGCAAATGGTATAGCTAATAGTGGACAACAATACATTTATAACATGGCATTAGGAAATGGTGGCACATCAGTTGATCCAACTGGAATTATTACTTATTTAACTCCAAATAGTTCTGGGTCAAATGCCAGTTTATACAACCAAACATATACAAAAGTAATTAATGCTAGGTCATCTGATAATTCAGACCCAACCAGAAATTATCTTTCAGTATTACATACAACTGGTAATAATTATACAGATGTAGTTGTAACATGTTTGTTAGATTATGGTGAACCAACTAATCAAAGTGCATATGATACCACACCAAATGGTGAGCAAGAATATGTGTTTGATGAATTGGGATTACAAAGTTATGATCAAAGTGGAAATGATATGTTATTAACACACGTTGTTTTTCATCCTGTTCAAAAATCTTTAAACAGATTGGTTCAAATTGATTATACAGTTCGTATTCAAACCTTAACGGGAGTTTAATAGATGTCTTATCCGGTAACATATACAGAAATAAATAATGCACATAAAACAGCATTTATTGTTGCAGATGAAACACTTAATAATCAAACTAGTTTAACGTTTGTTGGTAAAAATTATGCAGGATATGGACCATATGTTGCAAATAATTTTTTACATTTATTAGAAAATTTTGCAAATCCAACATCCCCTATTAATCCAGTACAAGGCCAAATATGGTATGATAGTTCAGCTAATCAATTGATGGTTAATAATGATGGCACATCAACAAATTGGACACCAGTTGGGTCTGTTAAAAAATCATCGACTAAACCAACTGTTGCTAATGCTGGTGATATATGGGTTGATACGATCAATCAGCAACTATCAATTTATAGTGGTTCTGGTACTGCATGGACACTAGTTGGTCCCTTATTAAGTCAAGGAACAGTTACTGGTCAAAAACTTGAACAAATAGACGATAGTGCAAATTTTTCACATAACGTAATTTCTTTATATTCGTCAAATGATAAAGTTGCTATAGTAAGCACTGATACATTTACACCAAAAGTATCTATTAGTGGGTTTTCAAGTATAAAATCTGGTATTACGTTAAATTCATTAGCATCATATAAATTTAATGGAACCGCAACTAATGCAGACAATTTAGGTGGTATTAATAGTGGAAAATATGTAAGAAGTGACCAACCAAATGAGTTATCTAGTTATATTTCTGTTCCATCAATTCAGTTAGGAGATGATAAAAAGTTTATATTATCATCAGATGCTGCGTCGTCTTCAAATTATTTGATTTCATCTAATGTTAGAAATAATTCAATAGAAATACGAGTATTAGATTCATTGAGTAATGTAAAATCTGTTGCCTATTTTGCGCCATCGCAGAGAGTAGGAATAGCAACTGTTACTCCAACCTCAACCCTTGATGTCAATGGAACCGTAACTGTATCTTCAGGTATATTAAAAGTTGTTGGGACATCTGATGTATCAACTTCTGGAACACAAACAGCCAGTATTCAAACATCTGGTGGATTATATGTTGATAAAACTGCAACAATTAATTCAAATTTAACAATTGCTAATGGCTCATTAATATTAAATTATTTAGATACAACAGTCATTCCTAGCGAACCAACAACTGGTTCGGTAATTGTTCCTGGATACATTACCAATGATAATACAGGTTTAGAAATATCTGCGCCATTATATGATATTGGGTCATCAACACAACGTTTTAGACGAATATATGTAAACAAATTTGTTGGTGATGTAACTGGCAATGTTTATGGTAATGTTACTGGAAGTGTTACTGGAAATGTTACTGGTTCTGCTGTATATTTAAAAAATGCAACTGCATTTAGTTTAACAGGTGATGTTACAAGTGATGTTATTAATTTTAATGGAAATGGTGATCCGATAACATTTAATGCTACGTTAAGTCAATCAGCTGTATCATCTAAACAATCATTATCAGATTCTAGTTCAATTGATGAATTGATTATTTATAGACAATATGCAGCAAAAGTTTCTGGATATATTTCAGGAACTACATTAAATATTGGAGCTATTGCATTTGGTAGTAGTCTTATTGGAACAAATATGGCAGTTCTTGGTGTTGATACAACGCCAATTTCAGTTGGTAATTTTATATTAGGTAGTGAATATACTATTATAGAATTTGGGACAACTACTAATTTACAATGGAATACTATTGCGGGAACTGTTGGGTTAACATATACACCTGGAAGCACATTTGTTGCTACTGGTGCCGGTACTGGCCTTGGTACTGGTACTGCTTATGCTGGTGTAAATACCGTTCTTACTGGCACTACAATTCAATCTGGTGCTGGAAACGCATGGACTATTAATTTATCGCAGACTGTTGGTGCATATTCATCACCTGTTGTGTTTTATATAGGTTCTAGTGATTTATATAAAACAACTAAACAAACATTTATTCAAGATATTCCAAGTATTCAAATAGGAACAATTATTTTATATCCAGGGACAATACCACCAGGATATTTACTATGTGATGGTACCATTTATTCCAAGTCACAATATGCAAGTTTAAGCGTAGTATTAGGTTCAACATATGCTGTTCCAGGGTCATCTGTTACATTTTCTGTTCCAAACATGACGCCAGTAAATGGAATTAACTATATAATTTATAGCGGTATAATATAAAAGGAATTTAGATGTCATATATCATTAATACATATAATGGAACACAACTAACAGTAATCGCGGATGGTACTGTTGATAATACTACAACTGAACTTACATTAATAGGAAAGAATTATTCAGGGTATGGAACTTTACAGAATGATAATTTTGTGTATTTGTTAGAAAATTTCGCAAACGTATCTGCACCAACTAAACCAGTTGCAGGACAATTATGGTTTGATAGCAGTGTAAATAAATTAAAATTATATGATAAAAATTTAAACTGGAGAACTATTTCTGGGGCAGATACGTCAACTGGTGAACCATCTTATTTAACAGAAGGTGATTTTTGGTTTGATACTATAAATAAACAACTATATGTTTATTCATCAACTGGATATAATTTAATAGGACCACCACAAACTAATTCTGGAAATACTAGTTTTGAAACATTAACTGTTACCGATACAAATAGTAATACACATGAAATAATTGCAGCATCCGTAAATGGAACTACTATTTTCACAGTAAGCACCGATGCAACATTTACGTTATTGCCTAATATAAGTGCTATTTCTGGATTTATAGATATTCATCCAGGTATTACATTAGTTAATACAGCAGATCCGTTGAATCCTGGTTATACGACTCCAGGTGTTGTTGCTTCATATAAATTTTATGGAACATCATCCAACACTGATACGATGAATATTAGTCTTAATGGTGGAGGTATAAAACCAGCAGTTCAGGCAACAGTTGCTGTTCCAACATCAAGTGATAAAACTTCTATAGTTTCAAGAGATAATTTGGGAGATATCTATGTTAATAATTTGCATGGCGACGTAATTGGAACAGCAACTAAAGCATTGACTATGCAAGTAAACAATGGAACTACTTTAGTAAATGATATTCAAGCAACTACGTTTATTCCAGATACAACTGATAAAACTTCAATTGTTTCTAGAGATGCAGTTGGTGATATATATGCTAATATTTTTAATGGAACAGCAACAAAAGCTAATACATTATTGGTATCTGGTTATTATTACGAAGCATCAATAAATACTATACTAAATGGAATAACTGGAAGTAACATTGCCGTTCGTGATAACGCTGGTGATATATATGCTAATATATTTCATGGAACAGCAACAACTGCACAATATGCGGATTTAGCAGAAAAATATTTAGCTGATCAAGAATATGAATTTGGAACAGTTGTTATGGTCGGTGGTGACAAAGAAGTAATCGCTAGTATAATTGGTGCCAGAGCTATTGGTGTAGTGTCCGAAAATCCTGCATTTATGATGAATACAGATTTAAAAAATGGTACATATATTGCATTAAAAGGGCGAGTTCCAGTTAAAGTAAATGGTATCGTTAAAAAAGGCGATAGTTTGGTTCCTGATAATAATGGTGTGGCAAGAATACAATCAAATTCAAGCGAGCATGTATTTGCAATATCTCTAGAAAATAGTGATATTACTGATACTAAACTAATTGAAGCAGTAATTTTATAAGGAATAAGTATGACAATAGGTGTTGGCAATTTAATTTTAGCGAGTGATTATACTGCGATAAAAGCAACAGTTGATGCTATTTATAGCGCAGGATCTGGTCAAAGTGGATATGGGCAAACAATAACGTCAACAGTTAAAACATCTGGTAATATTATATCACAAGTAGAATGGAATGCATTACGAAATGATATGATTGCGTGTAGACAGCATCAAACTGGTATTACTGTTGGCAGTTTATCCCCGACTGATCCAGGGTATATTGCTGGTGAAAATTTAATAATTCCCACTATTACTAATGTCATATCACAAACTATTACACAACAATATGCTGATTTTGCAAATACCATTACTACTGATAAGTTCTTAGTTAATAGTGGACAGCAATCAACTTATGGACTAAATTCTCAAGTTAGAACAACTGAATGGAATAACATTATTGCACATTCAGTAACTGTTACACAATCAATTGATAATTTGCGATATTTTTTTAATTCTGGTGGCACTATAAATTTCACTGCTAGTAGAACTGGTGGATCTGGCACTACCAAAGATACTGATTGGTCAACTATGTTAAGTAATATGGGTACTATATCAATTAATCATAGTTCAACTGTCAGCAGCACAAGTATTGGAACTGGAACATCAATAGGGTTTTATAATTTAACAACTACCGACCAGTTAATTTATCAACAGAGTGGAACTACTTTTACTGCAAATAAATATTACATTTATGCAAGAGTTGATAATGTAACAACACCAGCTAATATTATATTTACAATAGATTTTGAAGATCTAGACACTTCTGGCGCAGACATAAACGTTACTGGAACATTGACTAGCGTAGTGACACAAACTGTTGCAACTGGGGCAAATGTTGCGGTTTCACAATTAACTGCGAGTGCATCTAGTTTAACTGGTGGTGTATTAGTTCCATCATACTCAATATCTGCTAGTACAACAACTGTTACACAGGGCAATTCTGTAACATTAAATGTACATGCATCGCAACTACCAGATGGCTCATCTTTAACATATTCAATAGCTGGTGGGATTGTTGATGTTGATTTTACTCCTAATACATTAACTGGTGGCCCATTTGTACTCGATAGTAGTGGAAATTATTCATTTACATTAACAATGTCTACCTATCTTACTAATCAAGATTTAAAAACATTTACTGTTAACTTATTAGATAATGGTGTTATAGTAGCATCAACAGCTGCTGTTAGCATACCACCTAAAGGAACCTTGCTATATACAGTAGCAGGACCATATAGTTGGATTGCTCCAGTAGGTGCTACATCAGTATCGATTGTTGCAATTGGTGGTGGAGGTGGCGCAAATGAAGGTAGAGCTTACGGTTCCAGTTGGGGGCAAGAAGGTCATGGTGGATGCGCAAATAATGTGATAACTGAAGGGGCGGCTGGTGCCGATGGACAAATTATAACCCAAACTGTAAGTATTACTTCCGGTAACACATATTTCTTAACTGTAGGTGCTGGTGGAATTGGCGGTCATAGACCAGAACCATTTTTCTTTGCCTATGCACCGCCCCCAGGAAATGGAGGTGCGCCTGGATCGGCTGGTGGAAATTCTTCCTTTGATACGGTAGTAGCTAGTGGTGGTGCAGGTGGTGCAGGTGGTACCCCAGCTTCTCAATCATATGGAATGGGTGGAATTAGCAGTAGTGGATATGGAAATAATGGTAACAGTGGAGCTGTTAGCATATCATGGGATTAAATTATCAGAAAATATAATACGCTACAATGTTAATGGAGAATAATATGAATTTATATATAAAACTTGAAAACGGTAACCCGGTCAACCATCCATTATATGGAGAGAATATAATGCAGGCATTTTCTTGTATTGATTTAAATAATACAACTGCATTTGCACCTTTTAATAGATTACCAAGACCAACTCAAGATGAAATGACAGTTGGCACTTTTCAAGTGTTAGAATCAAAATATATCTTAGGTGTAGATGGTAAAACATATGAAGATAGTTACTATCTACGTGATATGACACAAGATGAAATTGATATAAAACAAAATGAAATTGATACTGCAACATTTAACCAAACTGAATTAATACAACAAACTATTAATAGAAATATAGATGTTGCACAAAATGAATTAACACAATCAACTGATGAAGATAAATTAGTTTGGCAAAAATATATTGATCAATTAAAAAACTTTACTATTATTAACCCATCTTCTGCATCCAATTTACCAGAAACACCAGTTAAAGATGAAAAAGGTAATTGGATTTCAATTTCAAATTCAGGAAGCGCACCAAATGTTATTGGCTAAAACACTAGAAAATCTTGGAGATTTAAAAGGAACGATGTACGATTTTCAATTTGCAGGTGATATTCTACCTAAGCATGTGCATACAGAAGATAACATACATGTTACTATTGTAACTAGAGGGATGCTTAAAGCTTATAGTCATGACTGGGAACAGATTGCTACCGCTGGTCAATTAATTGATTTTCGGGTGGGTGAGCCACACGAATTGATGGCGCTTGAAGATAATACTAGAATATTTAATATTCTTAAAAAATCAAGTGGTACTCCAAATGATTACAACAAAGAATAAATTTTAGCTGCAACCTAACACAAAAATGCCGGGAAAAGCCCGGCATTTTTGAACTATCTTTTAAATATCATAATAAATCGGTTGAACCATGAAACTTTTTTAGGTTCTATCAATGGTTCTGGTTTTTTATAAACGTATTCGTCAGCCATTGGGAATATGTTAGAGATTGCTTTAGCACATTCCAATGCTAATTCACGATGTTCTTTTTGAGTAGATTCTTCTGTTCTAACTTCAATAAAGTGAATCCAACTTCTAATTGTTCCATTGACATATAATTTACTTTCTATTAGTCCTTCTGGTAGAACAACACGTGCTTGTTCTTTTGCAATTCCATTTGAAATTGCCCAATTATATGCATCTCTTGATGAATTAATAATATAATGCTGTTTTTCTTCCCATATCTTTGCAATATCACGATGATAATCTAATGATAAATCCAATTCTATTGAATTTTGTCTATTTTTTGTATCTTGTAATCTAGGTTGACGAATTACAAAATTTAGATCTTTTATTGGATCTGCATATCGTTGACTAAATTCTTGAAAGCTAAAACTGCGATGTCTAAGAAGTTGTCTAGCAATGTCGCGTGTAGTAGTTACTTCGATACAAGCACTTACCATTTCAAGTGGACTAAAGTGTTTGTGTTTTATAAGGTATCTAATTAGTTTATCACTTGTTTCGGTATTAAACTGATTAGAAGGGTTTGAAACTCTTGCACAAAATGCAATTAAATCTTGAGCATCTTTTATTCCAAGTTCAGCAAATTCTTCTGTTGGTTGTGAATATGATACAAGTTTTGCTGTCATAATTTTATCTTCCTTAACATTGTTTTTATTGATTTTTCAACATCCCGTCGAACTTTTTTTGTATTGATTTTTACATCAACTTCTTGAATATGGTCTTCGTATGATCTTAAGATTTCTGAAAGTCCTTTTTCAAATTCTACCATTTTACTTCGCGTAGTTGGCGTTACACTAATTTCCCATGTTTTTCCATCCTTGAAATTAATGAGGACTGTACGAACATACTCTAGAGGCAACACGTTTAATGTCACCTCATTGAATACTTCTGGCCAGGCATCAATCACTTCAGATGGAAGTGATTTTTTGCCACCAATCATACTTTTTCTTTTGCCTTCTTTTTAACGGTAGGAACTAAATCTTCTGCTAATCTACGAAAATTTGCGGCTTCTTTAGCTAATTTATCAGCTTGTGAACGATAATGTTTAGCAGTAGCTATCGGATCAGTTTCATCAAATGATGCAACCACTTCAGAATTTACACTAGCTGATGTAGTTTTAGTAACATCATCTACTGGAACTTCAACAGGTGGTTTTACTGCAGGTTCTTCTCTTTTATCAGATGGTTTAATTGCTAATTCATCAACTGGAATTCCACGTTGTTCAGCAATAACTTGATTTAATTCTGACAGAACAATTGAAACACCAGGTCTTGGTAACATTTCAATTTTGTCTGTAGCAACTTTAATCATTTTGTTTTGTGTATGCAATGCTGATAGCATGATACTGCCATCTGGAAAATTAGTTCTAGCTAATGCTTCTGCAAACTCGTAAGAAGATTGTCCAGTATTACTTTCAACTAAATTAATCAATGCATCATGGAATACATCTGGTAAACTTTCAGTTGGTATAATTAAACAATTATATGCATCACCTGGTAATGTTCTATAGGCAATTATGCATTTCTTACCGGTTGCAATAATTCTACCAATATGTTTAATTTCGTTCATTATTCTTCAGTCCCAGCTGATGCTGATTCTGATTCTGATTGTTTAGCAACTTGCTCTAAGAAGTTATTTAACTTATTATAGGCAGTTCCTACTGCAGTCATTTCAGCAGGTTTAAAAGCACCACGTGAACTTGCAAGATCAATAATTGCTCTTAATGTATTTAAATCATTAATATTAAGACCATCAGATTGTTGCTCTGCTTCTTGTGTTACTTCTTGTTCTACTTCTTGAGTTACTTCTTGTTCTACTTCTTTTGTCATATTATCTCCTTATGATATGTTTATTGTACATGAATATGTGGACACGCAATGATGAAATATGATATTTCAGATTCATTTTCAAATCCAATGCGTGTATTATACACTATTGTATTACTATTGTCAAGAGTTATTCCTTGCCCAATATAATATCTACTATTTAAGTTTTTTATGATCCACTCATTAATTATTTTAGTTAATGATGGGCTATATTTGTTAATCGTGAAATACTTGAATTGCGGACAAGCATATTCAACTCGTCGCAATTCAAAATAATCTAACGGATTAGGAACACCGTTCTTTAATGCCATTACATCTCTTCCAGTTCTTCTTCTTTATGTTTTTTTAATAATGGGTCTTCTGGCATTGCCAGCACCATCATGGCTTGTTCACCGTCTATATATCCAGTATGTTTAGCATTTTTTACTGCAATATATGTAGAATAACACCCTATATCTAGCAATCCCTCTAATCTACCTAAGGCATCAAATATACTATCGTGAATTATGTCTGGTCTAGGCCAACTACGTATTTCACCAGCTGTTAAGTGCCAAAATCGATCTCTAGCTGGCATAACTACTACCAATTCTTGACTATCTTTAATTTTCATATGTGTTTTTTTCTGTGATTAAAAATTATATTATACTACAGTTTATGGAGATTGTCAATGGAAATGATAAATAAAGATGTAGTTCACGGAATTGGCGTTCCCAACTACTCTAGACATTCTAACAATTTACCAAGGAGGTTCATTATGTCCAGTAATTATATTTATTCATTTCAAAAAGTTCTTGATTTTTTAAAATCAATTGGTGCAGATAAAATATATCATTCTCACCGTCTTAATTATATTAAGAATCATAATTTTGACATATATTCTGATATATGTACAAAAACATCATTTTTATTAAACACAACATTTACTGAACAATTATTTTGCTACACAAATGATATCACAAGTAGACCAAAATGTAATATATGTGATAACCAAGTATTATATAGCAGTAAAGATAAACAATATTATAGATATTGCTCACAACGATGTTCTATGTTAGATATGAAATCATTGATAGGTGTAGAAAATTCTAGCCAACTTCAATCTGTAAAAGATAAAAAGAAACAATTATCTATTGAAAAATATGGTGTGGACAATGTTTCAAAATCTAAAGAAATTAAAAACTTACTTTCTGAAAAAAGAACAGATTATTGGAATCAACTATATAAAGATAAAAACTTTACTTCCGATGGGCTATCTAGAATAGAGTATAGAAAAAAATGTCAGCAATACTTAAATACACAATACAAAAGGAACAAACATATTTTAGACCCAGAAAATAAACGTGGAAAAGACTGGCATATTGACCATATTTATAGCGTAAGTGATGGGTTTATAAATAATGTTCCAATAAATGTTGTATCAGATATATCCAATTTGCAATTAATTAGTGCTAAAGATAATTACCGGAAGTTTTATGCTTCCGGTAAGACAATTGAACAATTATACGAAGATTATAATCAAGCAGTTTGATTACTAAACTCATAATAACAAGTTGTACCAAATGGAGCTTCTATTGTAGTCGTTCCATGAGCAACAAATATAGTTTCGCAATAAGATTCGTCGCCCCAAGATCCACATGGATACATATCAGTAAAGAAAAGTAGTCTACTCGGCTGTATTTCTTTTTCTTTCATATAATCCCACACACACATGAAGTCGGTTCCACCACCACCCATAGGTTGGTAGAAATCAAAATCATCGATGTTATATCCATCAAAATCAGCTTCGTTATATACTTGTGTATCAAAGCAAAATACTTTAATTTTAAAATCTTGGTATTGTTGCATAATACCCTTAATTTCACTCATAAAGTCTCTAGCTTGGTCATCCCCAATAGAACCAGACATATCAATAGCAACTACAATATCAATGGTATCACGAAGACTAGAACCTGGTAATACTGCTGATAAATGCCATGCTTTTTTATTTGGACGCATCCAAGTATAATCATCTTTAATTACACTTTGAATTTGTTGTTGTAAAATTTCACGCCAATTCATTTTAGGTTCGGTAAGATCTTTAATCATTCGTTGAATCAAACCTGGTGTACTACCTGCGCCAGCGGCTTGTGCAGCTGTCATTACTGCTTCACGAACTTCATCACGGATTTGGCGTAATTCTTCTTGTGTGTAAACTGGTCTACCACTACCATTTCCAGAACCATCACCATCACTATCACCATCTGATGACTCCCAATCAAAATGTTGGTCTAATAGTTCACCTAATTGATCTAACATTTCGTCATTTTTATCTTTTAGAAGATCATATATTTCTTCAGCACCCATGCCATAATATTGTGTATCATGTAGAATTTGAATGCCTGGGATGTTATGATCACCAATTTTATCACGAACAATTTGGCCGTTTACACAATAATCAGCCGAAAAATTAAATAGTTTTGGATGACGACCTTCACGACGACCCATATGGTCAAATGCGTTATGAAGAATTTCGTGAGCTAATACAAACTCAATTTGTTTAACAGTTAATGGAGCAAAGAATTCTTTATTAAAGAATATGTGTCTACCTTCTGTTGCCGCAGTTTTACACCATTCACCACCTTCTTTAATAATTAAACGAGTTGCTAAATTACCAAAGAATGGATGACGTAGTAGAAGACCTACACGCGCGATAATAATATTATCTATAATTTTATCTAAAACTGGATCTGACATTTTATTTCCTATGTTTGATTGAAGTTGTTTGGTTGAAAAGTTGTATTATACCGGGGTTTTATTGGTATGTCAAGAAGAAATGATAAATAAAGACGTAGTTCGCGGATTGCCGTCCCAACTACTTTAATACTTACAAGGAGTATCAACATGAATATTTATCCAAGTATGCTTGGCATACATAAAATTTTATCACAAAACCCATCACTATCCAAATCGTTAATAGATGCATTTGAAAGTAGCATAAATCTAAATCCATCAGTTACTAATATGAAATTTAGACAATTATTTGAAAAACATAATTTATTATATCATAAACAAGGATATAGTCCAAAAGAAATTTATTACCGAATAATCAATGATGATTGGGGACACCATTATTGCAAAATGTGCAATAATGAAATTCATAATTTTAGAACAATAGGCAATACATTTCCAAAATGGTGTGGTGCAAAATGTGCTGGCAACGATCCAGATACCTTGGCAATAAGAAAAAATACATGCATGAAATTATTCGGTTCTGAAAACTTATACTCATCGAAATATGGTAAAGATAAGATTAAATCAAAATGTATTGAGACGTATGGCGTGGAAAGATACCAATTAACAAAAGATTTTTCTAACCAAATAAAGATTTCTGGTAAGAAAAGAGATCTAGAAACTAGATTGAAAATAACTAAAAAACGTGAAGAAACGAATATCAAACTATTTGGAGCTGCGTATTATACTCAAACTGTTGCATATATAGATAACCAAGTTACTAATAGCAATAAAGTTTATACATTTCCATCAGGGAATACCGTAAATGTTCAAGGATATGAACCAAGAGCACTAGATTTATTATTGGAATCTGGTTATAAAGAAGAGGAATTGCTATTAAGAAATAGACCATCTATACCATATTTCTGGCCTGCTGATGATGGTATTGGTGATGATAAATGGCATATATACCATCCTGATATCGTAATACCACATGAAAAAAGAATAATAGAAGTTAAGTCTACATGGACATATTCTGGAAAGGAAGAATGGGTTTCAAAGAATGCTGCAAAACATAAAGGGAGTATCGATGCTGGATACTCCCATGAATTTTGGATATTGGGATAAGTAATAAGAAATTAAACAGGTATTAGTTCAATAATACCTGTTTAAAAAACTCCTTAATTATCAGTAGCTTGCGATATATATTTTCCGTAACGTTTATGGAAATCCATGAAGCATTTAATTTCATCGACATCTAATGGTAATTTATAAGTAGCCAATGCAATTTTGGTACCCATAATTACTAACTCAGTTTCAAAGTTATCCATCATAAATTGGAAGAAGTGGTTAACTTGATCATTCCAATCTTTGTCTTTACGGTCTGCACCGTCTTTTAATTCATAGCATAACCCAACTGTCAATGAATACATTGCTGAGATTTCTTTATAGTCAAGTTTAGTAACTTTACCTTTTAAGATATCAGTTGGGTTTGGCATTTTACCAGATAACTTTTGGTAAGCACCAAATTTTAATGCAACACCTTCACCAACAGAACCTGACATTAAAGTCATCAATGTTTCATCATCACAATCATTTTCAGTTAACAATTCGCTAACAAATGACCAAGAACGTGGTGTTGAGAATGCACGTGAACTTGATTTTGGGTCAAAACTATATAAATCAGCTTTAGACCAGTTCAAGAAACCCACAATATCTTTATGAATTTTGTTTTCAGTTGCCCATTCAAACCAATCGTCAAATTTATGTTCCATTTCAACATGGATAAAACGATTAGATAATGGTGCTGGCATACGATATGTTACACCTTTATCGCCTTCACGATTACCAGCAGCTACGATAACAACATTATCTGGTAAATGGTATGTACCAACTTTACGATTCAATACCAACTGATATGCAGCTGATTGAACAGATGGTGCAGCTGAATTCATCTCATCTAAGAATAAAATAATTCTATCGTATTGTGTAGCAAATTCCATACCTGGTAATTCAGATGGTGGTGCCCATTTCATTGTACCAGAATTTTCATCAAAGTATGGTACACCTTTAATATCAGTTGGATCCCATAATGATAAACGAACATCAATCACCAAATCATTTGGAGCATCTTCTCCAATTTGTTTGATCAAATCTGATTTACCAATACCTGGAGGACCCCAGATGAAAATTGGACGCTTAACTTTTAAAGCTTTAACGATTGCTTTTTTAGCTGATTTAGGACCTACTGCGCGATGTTCACTCATTGTGTTACTCTCTGTGTTGTGGTTAAAATTAAATTGTCTAACTAAGTGTGTATTTTACTATGTTATTTAAAGGTTGTCAACTACTATTTTAAATAATTTTTTCTATGATTAAGAGATTTTATTATACCATATTTTCTAATATCATCTGAAAATAAATGTAATTCAAAACTCTTAATTTCTGAAAACACCGTAATATTATTATTTGTTAAATAAAACGGTGAATCAATAAAGCGAGACAAGTATATCATTGTTTGCGGACTCTTGTCAATACTTTCTGTAAATGGAATTGTGTAAGGTTTTAATTCTAAAGTTTTTGTTAAAAACTCCAGACCAATAGGGGTTAATCTAAAAGATTTATTTCTATTAGATACCCACCATTCCCTAGAATAAAATTGCAAATTTGCTTCATCGGTGCTCTTGCCCCAATTTTTAAGAAAAACTTTAGTTAAATCATCTCTATCAATCATTCCATTACTATTCCAGTAGTTAACTTAACTACTTTAAAATCATTGCAATTAAATTGTTCATTTAATTTTTTAGATAAGTTATATGCATGGCCAGGGTTAGAAAAACTAGTTTTCTTATATTTTGGTCCAGGATAACTTGTTAAACTATTAAATGATTTTAAATTAAATGCTGTATTTTTATAAAATACAGCCCATATAGCGTTTCCTTCTGCTTCTAATACTTGTTCAGTTTTGTATGTTTTTTTATCAGTGTATTCTATCAATATAGATGGTTGTGGTCTTGACATAAGATCTCCATTAACTCCATATATATTTATCTTATTAGAACTCACCACCATCCATTAAAACCTGTACTACTGATGTATCAACAGATTTTCTAAGAGCATTATACATACTTTCGTAATCCTGATTAAGTTTTTCCATCATATCAGATAATGCTAAGTTTAGCAACCTAGCTTGCTGAATTGTCATCTTTACTTCTTTTTGTTGTGACAATTCAGAAGCTCGTAGCAATTGTGTAAATTGTGTTATTGGTGTAGTATTTAATTGATGTTGCATTTAAAATTCGTAGCCTCTGCTTTAGTTTTAAAAGGTCCATATGTTTCATAACGATCTACTGTTATTAATTTTGGACAATATGCTAATACCCAATTCTTAAATTTAACAACATACCAGCCAGCACAATGCAGACACTTACTTTTTTCTTGTTTTGTATATAATGGTAATCTTCGTTTAACATCATACATTGTATTATATGGTGTTGACTTAGTTGGAAAACCATGACATTCTGTTTGTTCTGTTATATTAACATCAAACATATTGTCAGTCAAGAAGAATTTATTCCCAAATTGGGAAATTAATTCTTCTCTTTTATTAAACCATACTTCACCATCATTATTTGACAGCATGAATTTATTATTTTCATGTTTATGCAATGTTGCAACTTTTTCACCATTGCGTTCTACAATCCAAAATTTACCATCTATTATAGGTTTCGCATGAAGTTCTGTCATTATTAATCCTTACTTATTAAAACATTAATAGTTGATAGAAATACATTTAATCCTACTTGCCCATTGATTCCTGCTGTTTCAACCACTTCATTAGCAACCATGATTGCTTTTTTATATTGTGGTTTATATAAACTCAATGCAATATTATATTCAGCATTGTACATCATACGAGAAAATTTCTTAAAATGTATTTCATCTGGATACCCGATTTGTTCAACAAATCCAATTCTATCTAATTTTGTTGCCAATTCTTTAGTATCTTCGACGAATACGTATTGCTGGAATGTTAATTTTTCTAATTCTATTGAAGTAGAAAAAACTTCAGCATAGTGAATATTTCTATCTAACCATACTTTTGTAAATTTGTGACTATCTACCATTTTTTTTACATTTAATGTATTAAAAAATTTAGTTATTGGATTCTCTTGTTTTACTACTGATAACTCAGTTGTCTTTCTTTTTTTACGGGTTCCTGCGTATGAAGTATCTTCTACGACTTCAGTTGTAATGATCGATGACATTGTATTTCCTCGTTAATTAAAGTTAGTGTTTTATAAAGTGTGTATTATAAAACACTATATTAGTATTGTCAAGTTTTATTAGATGTATTTTCAACTAACTGTAAATCAAACATTATTCCTTTGCCAACAGTGTCATATTCATTATTATCAATGTATTCACCATTATATTGAATACTTGAAAATATATTCCATCCATCGATATCACTGTATTCAATTTTAAATTTAGTTGGATCAAAATCGTCTTTAATTACAAATTCCCCACCAAAAAATTTACCTTTCTCGGTTGTTTGTCCAAGAAATACGGCAGTACCATCTGGTTGTTCTTCAATATAACATTCGGCTATTTCATCCAGTTCTATTTCAGAATCCTGTAATAACCCAATGTCCAAATAATGTCGCCAAACTTCATTAGAATTATCATCATATACGATAACTTCACTAATATCTGACATTTCAGCACCATTTTCATGTGCTAAGTTATCACATTCAAACCATGCTCCTTCACAAATAAATTGATATTCTTCTGGAACCGCAAATTCATTTTCTTCATCTTCTATAAATTCTTCAATATCAATACCATTATCTTCTAAATAATCGTATGCTTCGCGTGGTACTTTACCAACTACTATTTCTCCACCTCTTCCTTCAATTTCTACTTTGTAAGTTTTAGGTGTAAATTTAATAGTTTGCAGTAATTCACGTTGTTCTTCAATTGTTGGATCTTTATTTTCTGACATTATGTCCTCGGTAATGTATCTACATCTTCGATAATTTCGATTACTTCATCAAACGATAAAGCTATGATTTTTGCAGTAGCCCAGTCATCATTTTCATCACGTCCACTTACTTCAATCATATAACCATTATCGTATTTGTTAATAGTATATGATTCATCTACTTTTTTCAATTTTTCACTTGCATATGTTACTGCCATATTATTCTCCTGTATATCTTGCTTGAAAAGGTTCAGCATATTGCTGAATATTATCCATCATTCGTTTCATATCATACGACTGACAAAATTTTAACATACGAATCCCAACTTGTGCAACTTCTTTTGGTGTTGAATTCGTTTCTATTGTTTCAGTTATCATTGCTCTAATATCAGTTGGCTGAGCTGTTAAATCAATTAGAGTAACATTTCTATTATAATCATCTAATACTCTATGTTCAATTCCATTATGATCAGCCCATCGTTGTAGCATAATATTATTCCAATTATATCCTTTGGAATTACGATCATTAAATGCTTCAGTTAATCCAACTTTATTCTTAGTGCCTTTTGTTCTAACACCAGGATATGCACTAAATACGTTATCACTAGTGTCACCACGCATACATTTTTCAAATAACATCCATTCTGGATTTAATGGCATTTTAATTTCACCAGTTTTTTTATCTTTAACTGGTTTGCCTTTTGCATCAAAATATCCTTCATGTGTTATATGTTGATCTGCTATTCCATTATATTGACTAACATTTTCACTTATTAATTGTTGAAAATCACTATCAGAACTAATTATAACATGTTTACAGTTTGGATGACTTTGAATAAACCCAGCAATTAGATCATCTGCTTCTAATTGTGGATGGTGCAATACCGTGCAATTAGTTTTTTCGATGATAAAATTTTTAAATTCATCAAATGCTTCCCAAAACAGTTTTTCTTCCGCTTGTTCTTTTGGTGACATTGCAGAACGAGTATCAGATCTATTACGCTTATATGGTTCATAATAATCTTTTCGCCAACTGCGCCCTTCCAGACATACTACTACATGTTTACCATCGAAGTCTTGCCAAGCTTTTTTAATACTGTTAAAAGTAATATGAAATGCCATACCTAACTTTAAATCTGCATTTCCTTGTATTGCATGTCGAGAGCGATAAAACATATTTGATAAGTCTATCAGTAAGTAAGTCATAATAATTCCTTTATAAATTTAAAAGTATATTATATAACATTCAAAGTAAATTGTCAAGAAGAAATGATAAATAAAGATGTAGCTCGCGGATTGCCGTCCCAACTACTTTAATACTTAACGGAGTATCAACATGATTATTTATCTATATGTAAAAACACATCAAAAAACTGGTTTAAAATATCTAGGTCAAACACGTGCAATAGACCCACACAAATATACAGGTAGCGGTGTATATTGGTTATCCCATCTTAAAGTTCATGGATTTGATTATATTACTGAAATTTTACACGAATGTACATCCAAAGAAGAATTAAAAGAAATTGGATTATATTATAGTAAATTATGGAATATTGTTGAATCGAATGAATGGGCTAATCTTAAAGAAGAATGCGGCGATGGTGGAAGACAATCTGATGTAGTTCGGAAACGTATTGGGGAAGCATGTAAAAGTAGAATCCCATGGAATAAAGGAATCTCTATGTGGTCTGATGATGACAAAAAACGTATTAGTGAGAATAACAAAAAACGCCAACCACAATCACCAGAACAAATTGCTATTAGAGTTTCAAAAAATACTGGTCAAAAGCGGTCAGATGAAACAAAGAAAAAAATGTCAGTTGCACAATCAGGTAGAACTTTTAGTGATGAATCAAAACAAAAATGGCTAGTTCTGCTAAAGGTAGAATTCCGTGGAATAAAGGAATATCTACTGAACCAACTAGATCAAAAAAATATATTATTAAAAACATAGAAACTGATATAATTTTTGAAATTGTTAATCTCAAACGATGGTGTGAAATGAATGAATTAAGTTATAAAGCATTCTGGAAAGCTAATAAAGAATGTAGAATATATAAAAATTATTTAATTATTGAAAAATGGACATAATATTGTATGTCCATTTTATTCATTAAAATATGCGTAATTGTGTACTATTATAAGAAGTGTCTTTTTTCAAACATAGTATATATTTGGTGATGTCATTTTACTTCTGATTTTCCGTTTGCTAATTTAGTTACATTAATATATCCAGATGATCTATCAGTCATATCAACCCCTTCTTCCATTGCTGCATTGATACAAATATCTCTAAACCATCTACTTACTATTTCTTCTTCAGGATCACCTTCGAACCCATATTCTTCACGTTTTAATTCAGCAATAAAATATTCATTCCAATCTAGTTCATAGAATCCATTTCTAATGTTATCTTTATTAATATTAAATCCAATAACATCTACCCAAGGTTCTTTTTTCTTAGTAGCAATTTCTTTAGGTGTAAGTTTTAATTCAGCTTCTTTTTCTTTCTTATATTCTTTAGCTATTCTACGTTTTTCAGCCAATTCTATTTTACGTTGTGCTGTTTTCTGTTGTATAAGTGCTTGCTCTTTTTCAGCAGCCTCTTTTGCAGTTATACCGGTAATATCTTTAAAAAACTTTTTAATCATGTTTTTTAATTTCCTTTTCTCTTAATTTTCTTAAATCTTTTATTGATTGATTTATTGTAGCTGCATAATTCAATGCTTGCTGCTCTGTCATCATAGTTGTTTGACAATATTTTATTTCACCTGTAAACCAGATATCATAAGTCAATTTTAATTTATAATATAACGCATTTATAATATTACGAATACAGGAATCAATACGGTATAACCATGAATTTTCAAACGAACTAGACCCAATAAAGCTGCCCCAATATGCAATTCTTGGTGTAAATTCAGTAGTTAAAGTTATATCATATGCATCTGCTTCCAATTCAACACTAAATCTAATGTTATCTTCTGGATTTCCACATTGGCAGGTAACAGTATAATACATAATATCACCATAGTCAAAATTTTTTAATATCCCAGCTGCTGGTATTTCTGCTTTGAGTTCTTTCATAAGTTTCCTATATAGTAATTGAAAGCACAGTATCGTAAGAACCAACACCATATGTTATAGATGTTGCCATATTTTCTAAAGATTCGCCGGAATCTAGTATCTCTTGAACTCTGTTAAGTATATGAGTAAGATGATCTGGTGAGCCATCATATGATGCTAAAAAATCTGGCGCAAATTTAATTCTATGTGTCATTTTGATTCCTTAAGTGTTTCCCAGTTTTTAAGTGCTGAGAGGGTTTCATTATATTCTGCCCATAACTGCTTGAGCTTATCATACTTCTGTTCCATTATAGCATTTCTGCTTGGAATATACAACATATCTTCGATTCTTTTTAATCTTTCATCAATATCTTCTTCATTTAGTAATAATTTACCAGAAATTTTTACGGTTTCTTGATTGACTGGTATTTCTATAACTGCCTTTCCATTTGAAGCTGAAAATATTTTTTGGGAAGCTCCAATATTTACATTCCCATTAACCCATGGGTGATTAGCAATCCATGTGGAATTCGCAGAAGTTCCTGTAGTTGTATTGCTGATAGTAAGGGGTGGTAATAATGTCATGTGTCTGCCTTGAAAAAGGTAGGGATTTCTCCCTACCATACTAGATTACTTTTTAACAAACTTTGGTTTGTTATTAGTATAATTAGGATTATTATTCCAAGGTTTGTTTCCTTGATATGGTTTCTTTGGGCGTTTACTTGCCAAATAAGCACCATATGACTTTGAATCTTTACGATATAATTCTGCTGGGTCAAACTTTCTAAGTTCAATACGACAGAAGTCATGAAATGCTTCGAGATCTTCAAATAACTTTACGATGTCTGGGCGTGATTCAAAATATGAAAATGATCTGTAATTTTTAGCCATAATAGCTTCCTTTCTTTTTGTGGTTTGTAATGCTACATTGTAGCGGGTTTAAATTAATTGATACTTGTATTTGAAATTGATGTTGCGCCACCATTTGGCACAGTATAACTATAACTAACATATGATGGAGGCATACCAGTATTAATTGATGTGTATGGTGTTCCAGCTGGTCCAATTGTTTGCATATTACGTATAACACGTTCAAGATCATCTATTCTATTAGTTAGCTGCTTAATATGTGTTGTTAGTGTACGAAATGGGCCTATCTGTCTTTCTTTGTCTTCAGCATGTGCTAATGCTACAACCATCAATAAATTATTAAAACATCTTTGTACTGCTGGGTTATCAGAATTCATTGCTGTATCAAACATATCAACAAATTGTTCTAAATCTAATTCTTCTTTGTTTGTCATAAAATTTCCTTATTTTACGTGAGCTTTAAATATATAATTATATAATGTTATTCCACTATCGACTGTAATTTGAAATGCACCTTTATCAGTAATTTTTACAAATTTATCACCATCTAAGTTCAATACATTTAATATTGTAGATTTTGGCCATAACCACTCACCTTTAATAGTTCCAGTAACGTTTGTTTGGAACACAAAGCTACCAGCATGTGTGTTAAGATCACCAAAACTAAATATTAAATTATTATCTTTAGTTGATACCTGAAACAGTGTTTCTTCCGTATGCGCGGATACCTGATATTTAAATCGTTGGATATTTGCTTGTGTTGGTTGAAATTCAATATCCCAATTTGAGATATTAACACTAGATGATTTCATAGATAAATCTAACAAGTTTATATTCATAAATCTAAAATCATTTTGGTAATCACCACTTTCATTTTGAAAATGAATTCCGGTTGGAATATTATCACCACCTCTTGGTTCAACAGTTAATGTTATGATTGCATTATCTCTGTATTCTGGACATTTTAAATGCAAATCTAATTTGTGCAGATTAGTCATTCCAAAATTACCAGTTAATTCAGGTATAGCAGAATGTGTTGCTGCTTGCAAAATAACACGTCTATCATCTGATAGTGCATCAATTAATGCGTTATCATCAGTAACTTTTACTCTAATATCTGGTAGAACACCAAGTGAATGTGTATGTGCTACTAAATCTTGTAAAAAATCTTTCATATATTTCCTTATTTTTGTATATTATACTTTATTTTATTATTATTGTCAACTAGTTTTTTAATAAAATGTAAACAAATCATCCGCTGATGTTTTTTCATTGGTACTTAACAAATCCCATTTTAATACACCAATTAGATTTGATATTTTCTTATCAATAATTACAGATTCCATTTCTGAATGTTCAAATGGCAAGTCTTTGAACCATTGTGGTAATCGCAATTCATCAACTGGGTATGCTACACTAGTAAATCCTAATGGATTTGCTTTAAGTTTGCACACAATAACTTTTGCACCATCTGTTATATTCATTGAGTATTTGTCACCAAATAGTGTTTTTAGTACATTCCAATTAATACTAGCTCTTACATGCCCTGGCATATTAGCTTTGCCTTTTTTCTCTTCCAAATCTCGGTATTTTGTAACATTATTGGCTCGTTTTGGACTACCTTTTTCCCAACCTGGTCTTGTTTTAAATAACATTCTAAAAGAAGTAATCTTATCTAAAACTTCTTGTTCAGTAGTACCAGTTAATACCATTTCTAATATTTCACTTAAGAAATTTTGCATAAATTCTGGGGTATCAGATCTTTTTAAATCTAATCCCATTGCTTTAATTTCACCAGGTTTACCATCTTTATCTTTTCGTTTACCTTCTTTATCATAAACAAGAACAGCATAACGTTTTTTAGTAATAAATAAACCTTTTACCCCAACTATTTCACGTCCAGCTTTAATAACATCGCCACGTGATAATGGGCAATGAAATGAATTTAACATAAATTTTGCAAATGTTTGGTTAACATCTTCACCAATTTGATCATACAAAGATGAAATATCTTCTTTAGACCATGGTATATGTCCAGCATCAATATCTTTTTTTAATGTGGAATAAGCTGAAAAATAACATGAATCAGTATCACCATAAATAATAGCTTTGCCAACGTGGTTATATTCACCTGTTATAATTTCATTAACAGTACCGGCCATATGTTTAGCAATTTGCCTACCAGTTAAGGTAGTTGATTGGCCAATTCGTTTATCAAAAAACCTACATCCCTGGTTAAGAATAGCACCATATAAACTATTAAGGTTAATTTTCTTAACTAACTGTCGTTTATCCCAATATTCTTCTGCTTCTTTATCACCGGTAGCAATAGCTTCTTTTAGTTTCTTTTGCATATCCTTACGTTCAGCGTACCATCTTTTCAATAATCCAGGAATAATACCTTCTCTTTCATAAGTAAAGATAGTTCCATTCGCACTCATCATCCAAGGTTGATTTGATTCAAATATTATTTGATATATTCTATCAGCACTTGCAATATCACTAGTACCATCTTCCCAATCAATAGTAATTTGTGTTCCAAATTCTTTGTTCATTACTGCCGTATATTCTAAACTACCAAATATACCTTCCCATGCAGCAGTAATTTTTTTACCTTTAGCAATTTCAGCTTGCAAGAATGCAGTTGTCATATCCTGACGTAGTTGACCAACAATTGTTTCAGGCCCCATGTTTAATGCACGAATAACAGATGGATACAAAGAGTTAATATCTAATGATCCAATCCAATCGTGTACACCTTCTTTTGGATATGCAACATATGCACCGGCGGCCATTTCACTTTCGTTTTTATCACCTTTTAAACGATTTGGAACTTGAAAACCTCTATGATGGGCTTCATTAATGATTGCCTGTTCTGTTACAGCAACCGCACCCATCGTAGTTTGTAATAATACAGTATTTTCATGTGCCAATGTATTAGCTAAATCTAGAAACTTTAATTTTCTATCAAGTTTCTCAAGTAGCATAGTATCTTGTCTATTATATTCAATAAATTTTTTAAAATCATTGTTATATAACTGGTCAAGGGTACCTTCATATTCAGTTTTATGCTCACCTAATTCATATTCAGCAATTGCATCTAATCGGTAACTATGTCTTTCTTCATAAGTATATTTTCTATACAATTCAAGACTATCCATATGAACACGACCTACAAAATCATATGTTACAGCATCTTTTCCATATTTTTCGTATTCTCTACGTTTTGGAAATTGATCCCATAAACAAAACCGTCTAGTATCATTTTTAGACAATACTTTAGTAACACGATTTACAGTATATGGTATATCAAACCCTTCACTGTTCCACCCACTTAATACATCAGCATCTTTAATTAAATCTAAGAATGTATCAAGCAGTTCTGCTTCTGTTTTAAATAATAATGTATTTGGAAATTCTTTAACTTGTTCCTCTGCTTCTGCCATTGTTAATGTTTTTGGCGGAACAGCAAGACAAATTAATGTATCTAACCATTGTAGGTGGACAGCAATCGCAGTAATTGGCATAAATGCATCATCTGGTGCAGCATATCCAGGACCTGGTTGTAAGTATCGACTACCTGATATACTAACCCATTGTTTTGATATATCATCATATACTTCATAATCATCTTTATTTTGTATTCTACTTAATTCAAATACTGTTATTTCTCTTTCTTCCAATATTTCCATCGTTCCCTCGATATTTTGAAATACACGTTACAACACATCCATTAGATAATAAACCATTATAATGAGTTAATCTATACTTTAATTGTCTATATGTGTATCCAGTTATAGACATTACGTCATCGTAAGATGTGAACTCAATTGTCTGATTATCAGTAGTTGTCAATAAAAAAGTAGAACTTTTTCCCTTTTTTATAGAAATACCACGTTTTATATGATCACATTTTTGAACTGAATTTTTCATACGTAATTTTATTTCTTCTGTTGACATCAAAGATAATGTAGATTTTAATGAATTACTTACTATATTATAATCATATTTGTAAAGACCAGCTTTATGATTTTCTAAAAACTTTTGTTTCCGTTCTAGACATTTATTTGGATTATGTTCAACAAAATTAACCCGTGCGGCGGCATATGTATGGCTATTTACACGATAATTATTGTATCCATTTCTAGTTTTTGACATCCACCATAATGCATATATCATTTTTTTATAAAATATGGGGGTGTCTTTATAAATTTTAACTAGTAATAAATGACATATGAAATGTTCACGAGTAGTTAATAATACTGTATTTGTTTCGTTATCATTGCCACCGCAGCTACGTGGTATTATATGGTGTTTTTCTAACTGTATATTTTTAGTTCTTTGTTGTAATTGTGCTGTATTAATTATATCATTATATATTCTTAAATAATTCATAGTAAGATCTCCTATAATTTATTTATCAATATTACTTCAATATCAAACAATTATTGTTTTTTTCTTATTTTTACCATATGTTGTGATGATACTGCAAATGGTTGCATATCAGTTTCGATATCAAACCAAGCTACATTTAACTTTGGGGCATCTTGGTTAAGATAATTTTCACTTAAACAAACAAATGTTGGATTAAGGTCGGCTTCAAATAATTGTTTATTGTTGTTGACAGACATTTCTTTACGAAAGTCTCTTGTATTCTTACAAACAACTTTGGTAACTGATGTACCATAAATTGATTGATATTTACCTTTTTGATCTGCAAAATAAAAGGTATGTTTAACTGGGAACTCTCTAAATTCCCTATTACCATGTTTATTTCGTTCTACTACTTTGATATAATCACTATCACGATCAAAGATCGCATCGACGTAACTCATAACTCACCTCGATTACGATCCACTTTATGGTCGTTTATCCAAGCAGTCAATGTTTCAACATCTTGTGTTATCATTTCTTTTACTTTACAACTACCATATACTTCACAATCATGCAAGCTAGGGCAATCGCTGCAGATTTTGAAATCTGCATCGTTATTAATTTCCATATTATATTTTCCATTTATGATTTCCGGCTCATAATTACCAAAATGTGCGGAGTATGGCCCTGCCTACCTTTCCAATAAAGTTATTTGTTAGATATTTTTAGTTATATCTAAAATAGCTTCTACTTCTTCCCAATCTTCATTGTGATTTAACCAATCACCTTTATATGCTATTTTAATAGCTTTATTAATGACTGCTGGTTTTACTTGCAGTTCTTCGGCAACTGCTTTCACAGTTTCTTTTAAACTTTCTCGTAAATCATCAATTTCACGCATTACTGTACCGCCTTCTTTAATTAATGATTCTAATTTTCTTGCCTCTTCAGGCCCGTATGCACGACTCATATTATTTCCTTATTAAGTTTGTTGTAAAAGTATATTATATTATATTTTGACGTATTTGTCAAGGATTAAAAGATTGTGGTGGAATAAATCCACCACGTATTGATATTATCTATTTTCGATTGTTGCTAAGATATCACGTAATTGTGCAATTGATTCCGAAACTGATTGACCAGTATTTGCAATTGCTTTATCAGGTACAAAATTAAACCCAGGAGGTGGAGTTAATCCGGCTTGTGTTGTTAATGCATTATATGTATATTTACCAATCAATCCATCTACTGTTAGTCCATTTTTTTCCTGAAATGCTCTAATTTCTGCATCGGTAGTTGGCCATTCAGTAGGTTGTTCTTCAGAACTATCATATTCAGTATTGTCGGGTTGTTCTTCAGAACTATCATATTCAGTATTGTTAGTTTCATCATTTCCTGGATATATTGCATCCAGAATTTTTGAAGTTACTTCTTCTGCTTTATCGCCCATATAATACTGAGAAGCAAATCCACCTGCCAATGCACCTATTATTGCACCAGGCCCACCGGTAACAGCGCCAGCTATGATAGCACCAAATATAGTTCCAACCCAAAATACCCCAATATCAGTAATTAATCTAGCAATAATTCTAGTAGCCGCCTCGTTCCATTGTTCTTTTGATAAAGATGGTGGTAACTTTGTTATTTCCGTATATGCTTCCCACACCAAATATACATAATTTGCAATAGGACCTAATTTTGTAACAGCGTTTGTAAAACTAAATTCATTTAATTGTTGATTATATTCATAACCAAAACTTTCAATTAATTCTTTTGAGATATTGGTTTGTTTCATTTCTTACCCTTAGGAACACAATTAGGCACGGTTTTGTTACCTTTCTTTTTCATTCCTATTTGTTTGTAATCTTTCCAACATGATTCATTTGTTGGTTCTGGTAATAGTTTTTGTTCACCAACTATTTGATCATAGTTATCCATTGTCAATGTATCACCATGTTCACTTAATTGAATTAACATTTCAGTTACATTATGTAAATCCATATCTGTTTTAGCATCTTCACGTGCATATTCAAACAATCTAATTATTAATGGAATATCTAATTTAATAACATCTGGTTTATTTTCATATGGTTCTTCGTCTAAACTAAGATGTCCACCATTTGGTAAATTAGATTGTAATCCAGGCCCAGCACCTGGTTTAAATCCAGGATTTGGACTAGCAAGACGATTAAAGTTTTCTTTCATCTGAACCCTCTCTGCAATTATTTTTGCATATTGGTTCATTAGTTGACGTTTTTCAACTTTTTCTTTCTGAATAGATTCTTCTGCTTCTGCAAAATATTGTTTAAACAGTGATGGTGTAGGTTTTTCTTTTATGACAGGTTCAGAATAGTGTTGCATAGCCATTTGTACAGGAAGTGCAACCTTATGAGGGTTTGCACCCTCATTGATTATAGACATAAATTTCTTCATATCATTTGAACCTTCTACAGGCATTGATGAAGCACCATCTAGTGCCTGTAAAATTTTTTTCATATCCATAGACTTATCCGTTTAAGCGAGTCAAGAACTCTTTCATACGTTCTAAATCAGCTGATTCATTTAGATCTTCATATTTTGCTTTTTTGGCATGTTCCGCTGCACGTTTTTGTAATTTGTCATAAGACTGAATTTTTTTTGCTTGATTTGATACTTCATCATCAGCGCTAGGATCGGTAAATGCTCTTTCATCAGCATCGGCGAGTTTTTCTGCTGCTTTCTCTTTTTTAGCTTGTAACCTAGCATCAACTGCCTTGTAATTTTTTTTTGTATGTCTACGTTTTGGTTCTTCATCTTTAGTTTTTGACCATGGATTAAGATTTAATTCATCTAACTGTTGGTCTTCTTCGTAAACACCTTCTCCAAATGCCATTTCAGTATTTTCTTTAATGTTTTTCCACATTGCGGCTGCTGCAATTCTCTTACCTTTTTCACCACCGCCAGCTTTTTTGGCTACTTTTTCAAAGTTTTTACCTGGTTTACCAATATCGCCGCCTTTCTCAGCTTTTTTAACAACTGCTGATTTTGTAGCTTTTGATAATCCAGCACTTGGTGTGCCTGCCTCGTACATGTCACCAGAAACCCTGGTTCCTCTTGATCTGGTCAGTATTCTAGCCTTATCCGTTTTTATGTCGCGATTTAGGTTTGGAATATCTTGTTTATTGGCTGTTGCAATTGCAGATGAATTAGTCGTCAAATCATTAAGATTTTTCATATCATTTGGATGCTCACCAGTTACTCTAAGCAATCCTTTTTTTCTTTTGTTTATTGTTGAAAGATCCTTATCAGAATCAGGACCTTTTCTAAACTTTTTACCTGCTCCTCGTTGTGCATCACGAGTAAGAGCTGTTGAATAAGCATCAAGCGCTCCCTTCGTATAATTATTAATAGTTTGTTTGCCTAGTTCATCTAACTGCATATCTTTGTTTTTATGTTTGTTATAACCTGATTTTTCTTTTTTCTTCTTGTCATCTTCAACTTTAGGAACATTGAATTTGTTAAGATTCTTAGCAACTGGGTCTTTATTAGTTTTTTTAGCTTCAGCAAGTTTTAAATCTCTAATTTTAGATTTAGCTTCCATTAGCTTGTTTTTCATTACTGTCTTCTGACTTTCTGAAAGAACATCACTATCATCTAATTTTTTACCATATTCACTGAATTTCATTTCAAATTCCATATAGTGATATACGCTAGTAATATAATCAGCAGCTTTAGTAATTTTAGCTTGTACCCAAGATTCTAGTTGATCATCATCTTCTAATTTTTTAAATAATTTGTAGCTGTATTGACCTAATTTAAATAGATCAGCTTTTGCCATAGCACCTTCATGATCGATTTCACCATTTGGCAACAATCCTTGTTGATTAGTTGCATCCATTGATGGTTCATTTTGAGGGTCTAAAGGTTGAATTTCGTTTTCCATATCTAACTCCGTTATCCTATATTTATCTTCTTTTGATAATTGGACTGCTTATTATATCTTCTTCCATTGGTGCACCAAACAAACTAGTATGTTTTATATCTAATGCATTCTTGGCAACACCATTTTTATCTTTTGGTTGCTTAATTGTTGGTTGTGGTGGTGCTTTAGTTCCACTCTGCCCTGGTGAACCTGTATAAGATTTTTTACCTCTAGCTTTTCCAGGACTAATATTTGGATTTGGCACAGATGCAATATTGGCAGAACTTGTTGCCCCAGCCGTTGCTGTTTCATTTATAATCTCTGATATTCTCATATTTTTTTCTCATTATTTATTTTTGTTTCTAATAATATTTTATGTTTTATTTCATTAGATTGAGGTTCATCAAAAATATCATTTTTTCTATCAGCATTTCTACGTTTTAATGTTTCTGAAATTTTACGTCTATGTTCTTCTGATTTGGGGCATTTTCTACCTTGTAACGCTTGACTTATTTTCTTCTTAGTTTCTTCTGATAAGTTCTTACCAGTATTTGCAATCGATAATTTTAATTTTGTAATTTCTGATCTACATCCGTTGTTCTTTATTGCTTGTCTAATTTTTTCCTTTGTTTCTTCTGAATGTTTCTTTCCACTCATTGAAGTTATTTTTCTTCTTTTTGCAGCATCTGAAAGTTTTTTTCTAGTTTCAGCAGTAACTTCACCACGATAATGTCCTTTTACGCTACCATTGATACCATCTTCAATCATTAGATTTGCCCATTCTTTAGATTCTACTATATTATGACTTACCGAAAAAGCAGTTGCTTCTTCTTGTATAACGTGTTTTTCTGTATATAGATGATACCATATTGTAGTAACATCGTTACCATATATTTTTATATGGCGTGTCCACCATTTACCAGAACCTTTGTATTTTGTCGGATCTTTGCTAGTAGTTCTTCCAAAATATTTTAATCCTGTTATATTATGTTGTTTAATATATAGCCATGTTGGTTCAAATTTGTCTTTTACTAAATTATTATAAATATCCATGTTGATATCTCCATAAAGATGTTAAAGCAGATAGATATTACAGTATCGTGATCTGCATCTTTATTTAGTAAAAAAGTGTTCAAACCATTCTGGTGTTCCTGATTTAATATTTTGTTCTCTTGCTATTCTACCTTTATCACTTCCAGCAATAGATGGTAGTTGCAGTTGTCTATATTGAGCTAATGCTGCTTCACCACCTAATCCACCCAGTTGTGCAACTGCTTTAAGTTCATGAATAGGATCATCTGGAGCTAAATAGCAATCATCTTCACTTGGAGGTGCAAAATCAGCGGTTGTTATACGATACTGTTTCATTTTAAACACCGTATTTGTTTTTCTTTGCTTGACCAATAACACTTTGTGTATTGGTATTATCAAGTTCAGTACTACGATTGTTTCCTAATTTTTTTACTGGACCAGCTCCAACCATTTTAGCAGCACAATTTACCATTTCTAATTCTTCATCAGTATATGTAGCTAATAATGGATCTCCGGCAAATGCACCAGCAGCCTTTGTTGGAAAATCTGGTGCTCCAGCCAATGCTATGCCAAATCTATATTGTGTATATGCATTACCATTTGATTTGTTTTGACTAATCCCAGGCATACTAACTGCACCTTTGAACGATTTTACTTGATCAGTTGGTATTTCATTAGGATTAGCATGTATATCTGTTTCCATCAGTTGTTTATATAAATAATCTGGTTTAACCTTTCCTTCACGTATCATAATATTATACATATCTATCATAGCTTCTTCTAAACTAAATGCAGAAAGATTCTTTTGAAGTGTTCCTGGGCCAACATCGTGTGTTGAATTTTGTTTATCAACAATCCCAACTCCACCACATTCTTCTTTGACACCTTTTCGTGTACGACCTTTGAAACCTCTACCTTTTTTGTGTAAATGATTCCAAGGATTATCTACTTGACCTGCACCAGACCGTTTACCTACACTATGTCTAGAAAACATTGATAATTCTTCATCTGCTATCATATCTTCTTTTTTAATTTTTTCAGGAAGACCTTTATGTTTAGTTTTGGCAAAATCTGTTACATCTTTCTTACCCATTGACTTTGCAACTTTTGCAACTTCTGGACTAGCAGCTTTTTTACCTTTCTGAGCTGCATGAACCATTCCCATGAATTGTTGTTGATTTTTAGAAACTGCTTTCTCATCTAAGCGTTCGCCATTATTTTTAAGAATGCTATGTAATCCTTCTAAAAGGTCTTTTGGATTTAAACTTTCTTTTTTACTCATATTGTTATCCTTAACTAGATTATAAATTCCTCCATTATATCAAAGAATTTATATATTCTATTATTTATCGTTATTTCAGTATCTTCCGGGATTCCTGATACTTCATAAAATAAAAATTTATTACCTTCTTTAACAGCATTTCTTAAAGATGTAGATGAACATAGTCTATCTGTTTGAATATTAAGGATATTTTTGAATTTATAATAACCGTGTGTATTTTGGATACCATTGTATTTTATTAATGCATCAAATAACCATTGCTCGTCAGTAAAAACACGTAATTCGTTATTTTCACCGTGTATATTGTATATATGTGTTACTAACGTGAATAAATTTTGTTCTGCAATGATATTATTTTTTATAATTGGACATATTAAACCCATTAAATGGATTTTAATATCATATGGTATTGGATCATTCTTTCCATTTGTGTTTGGATTAGTTCCAATGTAAAATTGGTCACACTTTGCAGCCTGTTCCCAAACTGCTGCGTGCCCTTTATGTGGTGGGTTAAATCTGCCGTATGAAATTCCTATGGTATCCATTTATCTCTCGGTACAAGTTTAATATTTCCAAATTGTTTGGTATCATCTGCATATCTTACCCAACCTTCTGGATTATATGCCTTAACTTCACAGTCATTTTGTTCAAGTTGGTCTATTATGCGATTTTTAAGAAACCGTATATGAGAAATTAATGAAACTATTGCATTATATCCACTACGTTCATCAAATATTCGTTGTTGTATCTTGTTTTGTTGGTGTACACTTATAAAACTTTGTCTTTTAACCCAATGGTCAAATGAGGTAATAGATTGTGTCTTTATTGTGTAGTTTACCCATTTGTAAATATAATCACGAAATCCACTAACACCATCAATTGGGGTTATAAACCTATCTATATAGTTTGCATGATGATAATTCATAAGTTTTACTTTTCTTAAATCAACATTTACGTCTATTTTTGAGTAATATGGGTTTAATATAATTATTTCATCGATATTATTGAATAGATCAAAGTTGTCTAATGGTATCTGATAATCATCTTTAAGTCCAAATGCCTCAAAATATGCATGACCAACCAATAATATGTCAGATTTAGCAATACGGTTACCTAAATTAGTATCTTTATGTACCATATAACCAGTATGATTGGGATAAAAGTTGTATTCATCACCAACTATGGGTGGTTTAGACAAATACAAGGCATCAGCATACACAAAACCAACAAAATCACTGGGTGTGGCTGCATCAAATAGCGGAAATAGACTTGCAAAATGATTAGCAAACGATTTACGCTCTTCAGATACATTTTCTCTGTCTTTTCCTGATTGATTTACTATAAAATCATATAATTCATCAGGAGTAGTTGATTTACTGCCACGTGCCCAGCCATTATGACCTGTTAATATTAAAGGACCGTTAACATATTCACGTCCCCAGTATATTTGTAATCCACCATCCCATTTCATTCTAACAGAACTAGAATCTTCACATATTTCTTCAATATGTTTAATTGCTTCACGCACACCTTCAGAACCATAGAAGAATACCAAATCTTCTAAGTGATTGAATGCCCTACCAAATTTTTTCATATATTATATGTATTTTTTATGTATTGAAATTTAATATCATCGTTTGACACTGCATTTAACAATCTTTTAGGAGATCTCATGTCATATTCAGTGGCATTATGGCCAATAATGATTTTAGCTATCTCATATGGGTCGTTTGTAATGAGTTCTTTTGTATCACGAGTTAATAAGCCTTTATAAGGGCTAATCATTAGGTTGGATGATGTAAGATTTGCTAAATCACACCAGATACTAACAATAGTCTTACCTTTTACCTCGTTATTGTCATAAACGTGATCATGTAAGTATGCTATTTTAGCAGCATTTTCAATTGTTGTCAAATCTACTTGAACAATTTGGTTATTTATTGGTATACCAACATGAACACTATTACCAGTGCGAGTTGATTCATAATTTTTATAGATAAAGTAGTGTTGTAGTGTTTTTCTACTTTCTGATAGGTCTTTTGATGGGAATATTGATAAAAGATCATCAGCATCGATGAAAAAGTCTGCATCTCCGCTGATATCTTTTTTTCCAGCACTACCATATGGATATAATGTTAATCCGTGTGGTAATATTGATTTTAATGTGTTTAATAAAGTTTTATAATCTTGATGTTTTATTGGTTTAGCATTTGAAATTGCATTTCCACTCATTAGTCATATTTACCGTCTTTTATATGTTTACAAACCTCTTCATGCATCTTTTCACATACTTCATTACATAATTTCTCATCTAATGTGTCTGGCAATTCACGAATTGGAAATTCTTTTAAGTACATTTTATAACATTCTTGTATTGCAGGTTTAAAAATGTCTTGTTTAACAGTTTTTTTGTTTTTAATTGCTTCCATACATTTTGCAATATTTTTATGCATATGTTTACGATATGCATCATCGTTGTTATGCATGAAAAATATCAAATCTTCGGCCAAGTCAAAATCTATTTCACTTTCTCCGTCATCATTGATTTTTTTAACAAATTGTAAATTGTCGAAGTGTTTACCTTCTAATAGTTCTATAATACGCATAGTTTAAGCCCAGTTAATAATATGTATTTATCCATTAACTGGGCTTAATTTTATGTTTTACACCAATTCTTCTTCTATTTCTTCTACAATAGGCAAATTAGGTGCAGTTTTTGCTACTTTTGGTGTTTTAGCCTTTGAAGTTAAAACAATTTTATCATCATCGATACCAATTGTCAACATACCGCCATTTTTCAATTCACCAAATAGCATCATTTTAGCTAAATCACGTTTAATTTCTTTATCGATTACTCGATGTAATGGTCTAGCACCCATTTTTGGGTCAAACCCTTTATCAACTAACCAATTAACAGCTTCTTTGGTAACTTTGATACGAATTGCTTTTTCTTTAACTTGGTCACGAACTTCATCGATGAATTTATTAACAACTTTAACCATTGTTTCTTTACCAAGTTTATTAAACGTAATAATTCCATCTAAACGATTACGGAATTCTGGTGTCAAGAATTTTTTCAAATCAACATCATTATATGCTTTTTCTTGAGTACCAAATCCAATATTATTCTTTTCAGATGTTTGTGCACCAGCATTTGTTGTTAATATCAACACTAGGTTACGACAATCTGCACGTTTACCATTGGAACCAGTTACAAAACCATTATCCATAACTTGTAATAACACTGTCATTACATCTGGATGTGCTTTTTCAATCTCATCCAATAATAATACTGCATTAGGATGCTCTTGAATTTGCGTAATCAATAATCCAGAATTTTCTTCAAATCCAACATATCCTGGAGGACTACCGATCAATTTACTGATACTATGTTTCTCTTGATATTCTGACATATCAAATCTAATTAATGTAGAACCTAAATGTTTAGCTAATGCTTTAGCAGTTTCAGTTTTACCACATCCAGTTGGACCCATAAATACAAATGAACCAATAGGTTTATTTTCTGGTTTTAATCCAGCTTGTGCTACTAAGATTTTATCAACAACTTCAGTCAATGCAGTATCTTGACCATATACTTCTTCTTCCAATTTTTCTTGTAATGAAGATAGTGTATTACTCTCTGTTTCCATTACTTGTTCTTCTGGAAGATTAACCATTTTAGCCAATTCAAACTGAATTTCTTTTTCAGATACGATTCTAGTATCAGCTAATTTTAAATTAAAACGTGAACAAGCACAATCAATCAAATCAATAGCTTTATCTGGCAATTTTTTATCAGCTTGATATTTTACTGACAATTTAATAGCAGCTTGTAAAGCATCATCTTTAATTTTTACATCATGATGTTTTTCATAATACTTTTTAATGCCTTTTAAAATTTTAAAAGTCATTTCCTGAGTAGGTTCATCTACTGTAATTCTTTGGAAACGACGCATTAAAGCACGGTCTTTTTCAAAGTGTTTACGATATTCTTCCCAAGTAGTACTAGCAATAACTTTGATATTACCTTTACTTAACGCTGGTTTCATCATATTAGATAAATCATTTGCTGAATTATTGGCAGCACCAGCACCACTGATCATGTGTGCTTCGTCAATAAATAGAACAGTTTTGCCTTTCTTTTCTAATGCTTTTAATACTTGTTTAAAACGTTCTTCAAAATCACCACGATATTTTGATCCAGCTAACATAGCGGAAATATCAAGATTAAATACAGTATAATCTTTTAAGAAATCTGGAACAGCACCATTTACAATGTTATATGCCAAACCTTCTGCGATTGCAGTTTTACCTACACCTGGATCACCAACTAATATAACATTATTTTTGCTACGACGACCCAGTGCCAATGAAATATTTTCTAATTCATCAACTCGTCCAATAACAGGATCAACTTTATTCTTCTTAACCTGAACATTTAAATCAGTAGTGTATGATTGTAGTGCTTTTACTGAGCGTGGATCTTGTGAATCAGCAGGAGCATCATTTGTTTCAATTGTTGTAGATAAATAATCAGCAAACTTTTCTTTTTCTATATTTGCTTGTGTGATATAGAAATATGCCCAACTACGTTTTTCATTTAACAACATTAGAAATGCATCGGAAATTTCAACAATTTGTCTATTGTTAAAAATAACTTGTGTGAATGCTTTATTCATCATTCTTTCAAATGATGCTGTTTTTTTAGGATGAATAACAGTATCAGTTGATGTAATATCTTGACATTTAGTTGTCAAATGGTCAGAAATAGTTTTACGTAATTTAGATGCATCTGCGCCAAACCCATTAATACAATCAACAAAATTTTGGTTTGATAACATTGAAAACAATACGTGTTCAATTGTTACATATTCATGATTTAGTTTTTTAGCAGCATCAGCCGCGTTGCTAAATACTTCTTCTAATTCTTTGCTTGGTTCTACCATTTTATTTCCTTTGTTATTAAAGATTGTTAATTTCGTTATTAAGTTGTATCAATTTATTAATTAAGTCAACATTTTTTATAATTGGTGTCTTAATTTTAATAGATGATACAAATCTACCTTTCTGCCCATTATGTATATTTGTAAATCCACAGCTGGCCCTTGCATATTCAGTTCCGGTTTCAACACCTGGTCGAATGTCTATAATCATTTCTTCACCAGATACAGAAGTAACAGTTTTAGTGCAACCAATCATTGCTTCAATTGGGCTAATTTCAACAGTAGTATACACATCATTCCCACGTCTGTCAAATTTTTTATCAGGAATAATAACAATCGTTACGTGTAAGTCACCTCTAGGTATACTTGGTATTGAATCATCACCAAGTCCATTATACCTTATAACATTTCCATTTTCAATACCTGGTGGGACATCAATTACCACAGTTTGTGGTTTGCCACTTGGTAAAGTATAGCTTGCTTCTAACTGCTTACCAGTAAATGAATCAGCAAATGAAATTTGGCAAGTCAAATTTAAGTCACGATTCTTATGCATTTGTCTGCCACGACCAAATATATCGCCAAATGGATGTGATCCTCCAAAAGCTGCACTGAAAAAATCGGTAAAATCATGTTGTGTTGTATAAGAATTAGAATACCCAAATGTTTGTTGGTTATCATATTCTGCTCGTTTTTGAGGGTCTTTAAGAATTTCATATGCTTTTTGAATTTCTTTAAATTTTTCAGCATCACCAGATGCTTTATCAGGGTGAAAAATTGCTGCTTTTTTTCTATAAGATTGTTTTATATCTTCGATTGATGCATCTTCTGATACTTCTAATATGTTATAATAATTCATAATATTCCAGTTAACGTTTTAATTATGATTATTATATCAATATAAAATTTATTTGTCAAGTATTTTTACATAAAAATAATAAATAATAGTGCAATCCACGATACTAGAAATATCTGATTGCTCTAACACTGTAAGGAGTGCCAGCATGAATATTTATCAAAATACAACAGATTTATTTCGTTTTTATGTGTATGCATATATTCGAAAAACAAATTCAACAACAGCAAAAGCAGGAACACCGTATTATATTGGAAAAGGGTGTTTTAATCGAGCTTGGAATAAACATAAATCAATTCCAGTTCCCCAAGATGCATCATTCATAGTAATAGTTGAAAAGAACTTGTCAGAAGTTGGTGCACTAGCGATTGAGCGTAGATTAATTAGATGGTATGGACGAAAGGACATCAATACTGGTATTTTGCTTAATAGAACCGATGGTGGTGATGGTATATCTGGATATAAACAAAGCAAAGAAACGATTATCAAACGAATTAATAAAACAACTGGAAAAACTAGATCAGAAGAAACAATTCATAAAATGAGAGTTGCACAAACTGGAATAAAACGGACAGTAGAGCAAAATATACGAAATTCAATTGCACAATCTGGAAAAACAATGTCTGATGACACTAAAATAAAAATTAGTATAGCAAATACCGGTAAGAAGCATTCGGAAGAGTCAAAACATAAGATGCGGATTTCACAATTAAACAGATCTATAGATTGTGATTATAAACGGTCAATATCTCTGTTAGGGCATACTGTAAACGATGTAACTAGACAAAAAATTGCAATCACATTAAAATCCAGACCAAATATTTTATGTCCACATTGTGGGATATATACACGTGATGGAAATTATATTAGGTGGCATGGAGATAATTGTAAATATAAATCATAATAAAATCAAGTTGTGGTTAAAATAGTTATGTTGCCATTATACTATATTTAACCACATATTGTCAAGTATTAAAACTTATTTTTTATTTACTTTTTCAGGAATTTTAGTTCCTTCATATTTTTTATGTTTTTTCTTTACTTTTTTCTCAACTTTTACAGCTGGTGTTTTATCAGCCGCTACAGATAATGCAGGTGCTGATAAAGACAATGATATCAATAATGCTAGTACTAAATTCATATGTTTTCCTTATAATAGTGGTTGTTCTGGTTGTACCGGTGCTGCTCCAAATTTACCAAACGCAGGGGCTGGTGCTGTTGCTGCTGATGTAGGCGCTTGCGCATAACTTGATGTTGGTGCAAATGACGGTGTTGGCACAACACTTGGAGTTGGCGTTGGTGAATATGAACTCATCATCCCACCACCAAAACTTGGTGTAGCTGGCATAGATGGCTCATCCGCGCCTTTCATTTTTTCTTGTGTTCTACCGTGTGTTGATATACCAATAATAGCACCCATTGAAAGATGATATAACCCACCACCTTGTAACGTAATTGCTTGCCACATTCCTACATCTTGCCCAGGATTATAAAATTGTAACACATTATATATAGTTGGTCCAATGATAAAATCAAATAGACAAATTAATACATAACTCCAAGCTAGTGCTGGTCTCCACCCAGTGTTTATCCAAGTTTCTTTTTTCTTATTCATATCTACTCCTTAATATTTTTATATATTTCTTTTTGGCTTTTATACCATTCTTGCCATGCAAGTAGTTGTTCACTAACTTTGTAATAAGTTCCGTAGTTAGTGTTTGCATTATCTAAAAGATCACTTAAATTTTTATTATCACTAGACAATGATTTTAATTTTTCAGGTGGGGTCATCATAACATCTGGTACTTCTGGAAAGTTCACAGTTACTGGAACTACATGACTACAACCAGAAAGTAATAACCCTATAATTATAAGTTTATTCATAAGCACCACCTAATGCAGATATATTGTAAATTTTAAATGCGATATCTGGTATTTTACATTCTGCATTAATAATTTCTTTATGTTTTTCAATAATATTATGATTAACTATTACCTTTTTTTCAACAACTTTTATTTTTTGTACAACCTTTTCTTGAATTATTGTATTAACTTCATGTGATTTTGCTTCAGCAATAGCCACTCTCATTTGAACTTCAGCAACTCTCTCTTTCCATACTAATTCTGTTACATATGCTCCCGCAAAATATACACCTACTAATAATATTATAGTAGATATAAATTTAATGATAAATCGAAATGGAAGTAGAAAAGGTATTCTATATATTATATAATCTATAATTAAACCAACAATACCTATTGCAATACACCCACCTACAATTGCAATTATTATATTGTCTGGTAGAAATTCTAAAATAAACATATTTATGCTCCTAATACATGTTTTGCATGTTCATAGTGTTTGATACGATCATTAAGACCTATAGTACCACCATTAATTCGTTTTGTTAATGTTAATATATCACCTTTATCTGCCCATTGGTTCAAGTTATTTTCTTCCCAAAACCAACATGCTGATTGAATAGCACCTTCAAATGTAGCAAGATATTCTGGAATTTCTTCTAATGGTGTTTCAATTGATTCTGCAAATTTTGTGTAGTTTGATTTACCAGTTAACTGTATTAATCCACGGCCACAATACTTAAAACCATCACCAGTTGATTCAGCTCCATTTCCCATTCTGCCACCGTATACACGATTAGCAATCATTTCTGGTTTTTGTGCATATTTGTTTGCTAGATCATCTGTTGGAAAATATTTTGGAAAAACTTTTCTTAACGTAACAGCACGATAGTTTAAGTTTTCTTTTAAAAATTTATACCCACCACTTTCATGTGCAGTTTGTGCTAAGAAAGCTGATACTCTAGGAATTGTATTGATATCATAATCTGGAAGTATCATTTCCAATGCACTATGCCAATAATCAATATATGGATTACCTGGTATAATTTTAGCTAATTTTTCTTTTGTAAATTCAAATTCAAACGACATTATTTTTTCTCCAATGCAACAGCCCACCCGCTGTTTTCAAATATAAATGTATTTCCTATTTTAGTAATGTTATAATTACCTATATATTTTGTATAAAACATAACTTCTGATATGTCTTTATTTTCCATCATTATTGGGCCATTAATAGAATTGTAAATTTCTGATTTTGGACCACTATTAACAATATTGAATTCCAATGGGTCAGCCCATTGTTTTTTAAATTTTATAGATTCATTAGCGACTGAAACGTCATCGACTATGCTATTTGCGAAGAACCCTTGATAATTATCGGTTTTATAAAGTTCAGTTGCTTGATTGTATGTTTCTATATCTAATGGTATGATATCTGCTAAATTTTCAAGTGTTACATCATGGCTTTTAAAACTTTTAAAATATCTAAAACGCATTTCAGAATCACCGGTAAGTTTTTCAACACCGTTTAATATTTCTAATATTTGTTCTGGTACATGTCTTCCTCGTTCCAATTCAACAAATACTGTAAACACTCCATCGTCAGTTTCACCAGGACTGACATCAGCATCAAGAACAAAGTCATATCCCATTTCAATAAAATTCTCTAAATCTTTTGCCGGTTCTTCCCGATCTACGGTAAAACTTAATACAACTATGTTTTCATCATTGCCGATTTTACTTTTATATGCATCAACTTGAAAAATTGGTTTTACTAAATTTTGAAGATCTTTTGCTCGTAAACTTTCTGTAATATATTTCATTATTAAACTGCCTGTGCTGGTGGCATACCTGCAGGAGCGCCACCGACTGTAGGTGGAACACCAGCTGGTTGAGCCATTGGTGGAGTTGGAACTGGTGCGGCACCTGGTAACGGCGTACCTTGTGTTGGAGCTGATTCTTGATTTTCCGACTTCATTTTATCCATGTATCCACGATAAATATCAAACGCCACTTCTTTTGGCATTTGTATTTCAACTACCCATATTGGATGGTGGTCTAATTTTCCTTTTTTAGTTCCTGGTCGTAAATCAGATGGTTGTTTTATTTCTCTAGGAACTACTAAGTGGGATTTTTGGTATCGTACTTTGCAGCCAACATCAATCAATCGTTTTCCACCGTCGGGATCTGGCATTTTTTTCAATGCCCACATGAATCCAACAGTAATCCAATGACGATCTACTTTTGGCCCATAAGCCAATTCACCATCTATCCAATTATCGTATACATATAAATCTAATTCATCTAATACTCGTTCAAAATCTTTTAAGATTCCCAAGCTAGAATTGTTTTCATATAAACTTTGTATATTTTTTATAACGTCTAATACATCTGTACTCATTATTTTTTCCGTGTTATAAGTTGTAACTATAATTGTATTTATCTATTAATTTAATATTATAAGTTTACTTTTTATTGAAAAAGGTAAATACTATTGTAGGACCAATGTAGTTATCATGGCGGTTACTACAAGTCCTATTTTCTCAATTAAAGTAGGAGAATACTGAATGAGTAGAAAACAAATGAAAAAACGTTTTACATCAGAAGTTAACATAATAGATTTTCAACCATATATGCCACAAAAGCGTAGAGCTGTTACGCTGTCCCCTAGAAATAAAAGCCAAAGAGATTACTTAAGAAAATTAGAAGATGAGTCTAAAAGTATAGTATTTGCAATTGGTCCAGCTGGGACAGGGAAAACTATGTTGGCAGTTCAGAATGGAATTAAATTATTCCAGGAAGGTAAGATTGAAAAAATCGTTGTGACAAGACCCGCCGTCAGTGCTGATGAAGATTTAGGATTTCTACCAGGTACATTAGAAGAAAAAATGGCACCTTGGACTAGACCTATATTCGACGTCTTCTCAGAATATTATCATAAAAAAGAAATATCAAGATATTTAGAAGAAGGAGTTATTGAAATAAGCCCACTAGCATATATGCGTGGTAGAACATTTAAAAATTCTTATATAATTGCCGATGAAATTCAAGGAACAACGGTAAATCAAATGAAAATGTTATTAACTAGACTTGGTGATAATTCAAAGATGGTAGTTACCGGAGACCTAAATCAAGCAGATCGGTTAGGCGGAAATGGTCTGGATGATTTTATTTGTAGGTTAAAAGATAAAAATCCTAAGTTAATTGATCTTATGGAGTTTACCACAGGTGATATTGAACGGCATCCGGTAATTAAAGAGATTTTATCAATGTATGGTGAAGATTGATATGCTTTTTATTTAAGAATTGCAGTTGATTGGGATACCATATAGGTTAATAGTATCCCAATCAATATATATTTTCTTTTCTAAGGTATGACAATAGAAAAGTATTTTACCTGTTTTACATAACGCTAATTTTATGAGCATTAATCATAGGGTAATTAGATACTCTTTTATTAATTCTGGAATTAGTTCTTCTGTGATAATATTACTCTTAATAACATTTTCTTTCCAATCCATTAGTCTTAAATTATCAATACTTGCCATTAGTTCTGGAGGAACACTATTATCAAATCCTTTAGATACAGGATATATATGATCTAAATGAAATCCATTTTCTACTCCTGCTAACGTTCTAGGTTTATTGTCTGGATTAATAATATTGATATACTTTATGTAAGTTTGTTCTGTTAACCAACTTACTTTATTTCTATAATCTTGAAGTGCTCTGTTATACTCTTCACCATTATATCTAGGACTATTTTCTTTGCTTCGGTTTTTTCCAAACCAAGGATTTCCTTCTCCTTGCCATTTAGTAGGTGATATGTAATTACCTTCTCTCTTTTGCCCTGTTTGTTTAATAGCGTATGATGCTACTCTAGGATCTTTAGAAGTAAGTCCTGTATTCCAAGCAGGTTTCCCCTTCATTGCCTCAGATTGTTTTCTTTTACTTTTTTCAGACTTAGGGCCTTTAGATTTTCCTTTTTGTGAGGAACCAATCTTTTGTTTCCATTCTTCGGTTAGGATTCTACCACGAGATTTTGATCCAATTTTTGCTTTTGATTCTTCGGAATGTTTCCACCCATTGGTTCGTCTTGTCTCTACTCGTTTTTGAATAATAGCAGGGCATCTATCAAACCTATTAGAACAACACCATTTTTTATTTTTGAACTGAAATAATCCAGTATTCCCACATCCATATTGACATAACATAAGTTTATCTCCTTATGTTATTTAGTCAAACATACAATAATAGCAGATTACTTTTAAAGGCGGCTAAGTTTTACAAGAACAGCGGAAAGGTTAATTTCGCTATCGGCGCAAATTGTGTGATCTACAAGACCTTGTTTAATAACCAATATAGCATCATCTTGTTGTCTTTCGTTGCCAAATAATTCAACATTATCGTATAACCACCGATATATATCTTCCATTTCATCTGGCCTTGCTTGGCTGCATATCAATTTGCGTGCTTCAGATATTTTACCAGATTTAAATAGTTGTACCATTTCAATTTTATAATCAGCAACATTGGTGTCACCAGTGTTTAACGTATGTAACTCACCATTCAAACTATTCAATTCAACTAAGTTAATACATTTTCGTAAATCAGGATATGTTGCTTTTACTAATGTATCAAGTACATCTAATTCAAAATTAATATCTTCTGATAAAAGAATAGTTGCTACTCTGGCAGTAAACTCATTTTGGTCAACTTTTTCTACATGAAATCCTTGACATCTACTATGAATAGCTGGAATAATTCTATTTGGATAATTACAAGTAAGGATAAACCTAACAATTGGATTATCCTCCATAACTCCACGTAATAATGCTTGCGCATTTAATGACAAGTAATCACAATTGTGTGTTAATATTTCAGCATCAGTTATAAAAAAATTATGATTATCATTTACTGATAAATCATATACTTGCTTGTTTTCGCATTGTTTAATTGATTTAATTTTAAGTTTTTTCATATATTATATAATTTACGTATCTTTCGTTGAGTAGATTGATCAAATAATTCTAAATTATCTGGTATTCCTTGCGATTTTAAAAAATCTAAATCGGCTATTCTAATAGTAAAACCATTAATTAGCCCCCAGTTTGATAATGCATTAAATTTTGCAATAAATTTTTCAGTATTACATAATTCTTTTGGTTTAACTTCTGTTGCTATTTTAGTATCATAGTTTATAAAATCAACAATATATACATATTCAGTATTATTATATCTATATGTAATCCTAAGAGATTCATGCTCGTCAGCTGGATTAAAATATTGATAAAGTGCTTCCCATGATGAACGGTACGGTTTATTATTAAAAAAAGAATTCCAATGTGTATTTCTATTATTTGAATTTGGAGTAAACTTACCAGATAATATTTTTTCCTTCATTATATTACTTTGTTTAATTTTAGTCAATTCTTTACTAATAATACCCTGTTCTGTTTTATGGTATGCTGTCATTGCTATTGAATTTTTAGCACCAATTACCTTTGCAGTTTCCCGCCCTTTATCAGTTTTATAAAATATTAATTTTTTTTCAGTTATTAATTTACCACGTTCTTGCAATTTGTCTTTACCTAAATATGCACTAGTATGATATATCCCATTTGATTTACAATCTAAACAAAATTTAGAAAATCCACGTATGAAATTATATTCATGTATAGTCAATTCAGTATTACAATATGCACAATATGATTTGTTAATTGTAGTTTCTAGTAAAAAATAAAATCGGTTGCTACTGTCAGCATCTAAATATCGAGCTACATTTGCCCTCCATTGTTTTGTAGTTTCAAATTCTCTATCAGAAAATATTGATTTTAATGGATTATTTATTGCCGTCTCGACTAGGGGTATTAAATCAGTATCACTAATATTTTTTCTATTATATGTATTACCACCCATAATTTCTCCTTGTGTATGAATATATAAGTATTTATATTATGAAATGGTATTAATAACAAATAATTGGAGTTAAAATATGTCCATATTTTTCTAATTCTGATGCTTTTATCACAATACTCAAACCATTTTCATCTTCGACATACCATTTATGGTCCGGTGTACATATAACAACTTCATTGTTTTCAAATTCTATTTCAAGAGTTTCTTGAATTCCTTTATTAAACAGTTTAAATTGTTTCCATTCTATTCTATTATTTTCTACATTGTAAGATTTTACTAAATCAGTTTCATCGTTTAAATTTTTAATAGGAATAAGTAATTGATTGTTATTACGTAAAATAGAAACTGGTGTATTTTCATCAAGACATTCATCAAGTAATACAACCTTAAATTCACCAAATGGTATCATTTGTGTAAAGTTTACTACTGTATCTCTTATGTCATCAACAGAATTATTGCGCGAAGCATTTAATTCTTTTATATCAAGTGGGTGTATATTTAATTTTTCAAATAAAATGTAAGCAAGAGTTGTTTTACCAACCCCAGCCCCACCACTTAATAATAAATGTGGTATTGAGCCTTCTGTGATCCATTTTTCAATTTGTTGTTTTTGAAAAGAATCCCTGAAAACATATCCATCTAATGTTTTTGGTCTATACTTATCAACCCATAATTCTTTTGCTGCCATTCCATTGCCTTAGTTTTGATTATTGTAAAAGATTGACCCAATATTGTATAACATTGGACCAATCATAAGTTTTTGCGTGTTCTTGTATTTGTAAACATCTATTATAATATTCAGTAGGATTATTCTTATAATATGTTAATATTTCTACTGTTTTTTCAATAAATTCATCTTCTTGGAATGGAACTTCAATGCCACCTTTATTACCAATCAGTTCATGCCAATGGCCAACTGGAGTTCCTATTACTAATTTGCCAGCTGCACCTGCTTCTAATACTGGCAATCCTGCACCTTCATTCATACTTGGGGTTATAATACAATCTACTGAATTATAAAATCCACTCATTGTGACAAAGCTATTATGATAGTGTTGTGCTATTTTAAATTCTAACCCAGCTTTTTCGGCACATTCTTTTACTAAATATCCACGTTTTAAATTTTTCAGCTGTACTACCCAACTATCTGATGGATGTTCTTGCAATGCATCACGTTCTTGATACGCACCAGCATATCCAATAGTTCGTAGTGAACTATTTGGTTTATTTTTAAATGTGTGGTAATTTATACCCAAAGGACAAATTTCTGGAATCCTAGAAATACCAACATCCGCGCTGTAATCTTTTAAGAAATTACTAACTACCCCATATCTGCGAAACTGTGAGTATTCATCAATACCATTATACTGTATTAATTCATCAATGTCAAGTTTGGCATGTGCTATTACTACACACTTTTGCGGGTCAATGTTATAACAGCCTTTTAAAAATCTATACCCATGTTGATTAGTAACCCATAAATCGTTATGATTATTCAATTCCTGAAATTCTTCATATGTATAAGACCTATTCCAAGGCAATAATGAACAATTATACCCTTCTGTCCATAAATATTTGGACAATTCGTAGTGTATTGAGCCAAATGCCCAATCTGGTTCCATAAAAAATGTTATATTTTTCATATTAAAACATTGGGTTGGAAAAATCAAAAGTTTGTGTTGTTGATTTATTGGATTTACCTAGATAAACATCTTTTGGGCAGACGTCATTAATCATAATGATAGATTTTACTTCTACTCTCCTAAGTTCAACTATTGATCCAGATGAATCTTGAACTTTTAAGCTTCTAGTCCATCTACCATGTTCTATTAGTATCCAATCACCAGCTTTTATAGTTGTTTGGGCTTTACCAACCGAATATACCTTAGCCCATCTGGGTTTTATACCTTCACTTTTACCATCATCGCTAGTAACTATAATACCACTATCAGTTTGTTGAATGTCAAAGTTCATATTACTTACAATAACACCATCATGCAACGGTGTTACTGTATTACATTTTATTACATTCATTCGTTACCTTCTGGGTCCATTCCTTTTATATTTTTTGATTTAGCTTTAGTTGGTATTGTTTGTTCTTCCACAATTGGCTGTTCTTCCATTTCTACCGGTGGTTTAGCTCTTATTTGATCTGGTATAACCACACCATTTGTAGTATCTTCATTTTTCTTAATTATTGTTCCACCAGGCCCAATTAAATCGCCGCGTGCATTAACTTTTTTATTCCCAACTGCTAATGTTAATTCATTTTGGTTAATCAACTTGTTTAAATCGATTTGTTTACCTTGTGAGGTTCTGTATATTGTCATGTTTAATCTCCTTTTATGTAGTTATCTTAGAAATTCTTTCCAATCTAAATTATATTTAATACTGTTAATTCTATGAACACCAATTAAGTATAATATATATGATGCAACAGAACTACCTCGTCCAACACCCCATAATATATCATTATTAGTACATGTATCAACAAAATATTTGCACCATCTTAATAAATCAATCATATGTAATCTTTCAAATTCATTATATTCTTCAAATACACGGGTTTGTTCATCTATTGTGATACATTTGGCAATACAGTATGCTTGTATATCAAATGATATGTATTCATCTGGTATGAACCATGTTTTTTGCCTAAGTTTATCCCATTCTGCAATAGGAGAATCATTTTCTATATTTTTAAATTGTATTTCAGCAATATTTGCTAATTGTGCTAATTCACTGTTATAATCAACAGTTATTTGTGGTAGGACAGATGTATTTTCTTGATATAACAAGTTAAATACATCTGTTTCATTGAATATAGGGTTTCCAAATTTATCTAATTTCATTCCTATATTTTAATCTATTTTGATGAGTTTGTCAAGTCCTTTATCACGATTTTCTTGTGCTTTTTTCCAATCATCACTTCTTCGTTGTTGCAATTCTGCTTTATATGATTCTAATACACTACCAATTTGAAATTGCAAGTCTGGATTATTTGTCAAGAAATATTTTTTAGATAATTCTGCAATTTTTGCTTCTATTTCAACTGTTTTAAATGTATCTAAATTATTAACTAATGGATGCATAATTTTCCTTAATAAGATGGATACCATTTGGTAGTTCCAGCATCATAAAACATTGTTAATGCTTTATATGCAACGGCAGTTGATGCTAGTGCAATGTTACCAGCTGTTGTTGTAGTAAATGCAGCAGTTGGTATTAAGGTAATATATCCACCACCTAATGAAATTGGACTAGGAACCGTAATAGTATCAATTGCATTTGTTCCAGATATAAATGTAATAGAGTTAGTTGGAGCAATTGTGCTACTTGATGCAATAGTTGTAGCAGATGCCCCAGCTGAACCTACACCACCACTTATATTAGTAATTTCTATTTGTAATGTAGATATTTCAGCAGATGCTTCTGCCAATCCGTTTTTTATCGCAGTAAAGTTATCACGAAATCCTTGTGTATTATTATTAGTCCCCGCTATTGGATATGTTTCATCTATTGATGTATAATTTATGTTACTACTCATACTGTTGTCCTATTATTATTAAAAATTATATATTGAGGTCCTGTTTGATTGTATACGGAATCAATAATATATCTATCTACGGTGTAATCTATATTATTAAAATTAAAATTGTTGGATTTGTTATTAATATAATTATTTATATTTAGCACAATGCTTGCCGCAGTGCCTACCTTACAATAACATAATGGTATTCCCAATACAAAACCAGGGATTTGCATTTTAGTTAATGTTCTCATCCATAATGTCAATAGTTCTTGGTTATTAGTTAATTGTTGTCCATGTGAATTTATTGCTTCGGATATATTTAATTGCCAACTTTCAACATTATTAGAATTATAGGTAACGCCGTTGTAATTAAAACTTTTTGGTAAATATTTGTTATTTAATTCTTCTTGATCAATCATTTCTATATATACTACTTCATATATTTCTAGATTTGACACTGGATCTATTGCGATTGATGTTTTAATATTATTAAATAAAAATCTTTTTTTCTTATTATTTAATAATGCCGCATTTACGTAAGATTCAATAGTAGAGGTTTCTATACCAGCAAATATTAGCATTTCTAAATCTATATTTAATCCAAAATTATTATCATTAAGTCTATATAAACTGCTTAATGGAAATATTGTTGTATTATTTATAAAATCGTTCCACTCCGCTCGTTGTTTACTAATTAGCATTGGTTTAACTATAATATTACTGTAATCTGTTATATTTCTAGAATCAATCGTTATAGAGAATGATTGAAAACTAACCCCATATTGATTATATGCTTTCACTGTAAATGTAAAGACATCATCAAACGTTGTTGTTGTATTATCAAAAATTGTTACATTATTATCAAATGGAGTTCCTTGAAATCTAGTTAGTTTATTTTTATCAACTTTACCTGTTATTTCTCCATCGGCAGTCATTGCCAAACCAGGTGGCAATACACCACCAACTATTGAATATTCTAATATTGAATTTTTTACAGAACTAGTTGCAGAAACAAATAATGTTGATGGTTGTATAACATCAATAGTACCCAAAGAATGTGATAAGTTTATGTTTGGTGGGGTAATATATCCTGAACCTGGGTATATGACATCAACACTATATATACTTCCATTTTTGATAGTACAATAAGCTAATGCATCAGTTCCGCCATCAGTTGGAATCAGTGTTATATTTGGTGTTATGTTATATCCAGAACCACCATCCATTATTATTATAGAAGCAACTTGATCTTGTTGTGGTAATCCATGAGAATTTTCATATCCTAATTTAGCTACTAATACTGCACCAGATTCTGAAACACTATCCCAAGTTATATAATTATTTATACCAGCAATTTCTAGTGTAAATATTTTAGAAGATGATAATGATTCACCAGTATAGTAATTATATCTAGTCGCTGTTATTGTAAAATTGTATATACGAAATTCTTGATAGGGTACATTTCCATATAATGTAGCGTTTACCCGATCAAAATTAAGTCCAATTTCTGAAAGAAGTAATAAATCATTATTATCAATACTAAATAGTACATTGGTATTATCAATTAATTCAATAGGGATTGTTATATAATTATTTGATTTATATGTTCCTAAGTTGCCTGAAGTTACCCACTGTATTGGGCGTGATGATGTTACATCTGCTGTAAATAAATGATTACCATCCAATATTGATATATTATCAGCTGATAAGTATGATGGACCAACTATATAAATAGTATATTGTTTATTTGTATATAAGAACCCATCCGTAACTGATACTGTAAAAGTATAAATTCCTTGTGCATTATCTGGTGGAATTGCGGTCAATTCATCAACAATTCCTGATATTACACCATTTTTACTTAATGTTAATCCAGGTGGTAGTATTCCATCAATAATTATAAATGTTAAATTTGGGCGTAAGGATGGTATTAATTCAGTAGCTTCTAATTTGTATTCAATATATGTCTTATCAATTGCAAAAAACTGATGAACTGGTCCTATATCTAAATTAGCATCTTGAATTACAAATTCTGGTGGATTTGCGCCAGTAATAGTAATAAAAAATGTTCTATCGGATATTTCATTATTATACGTAGCTCTAATACAAAATGAAAATGTAGTAGCCGTTGCAACTATGAATGGATTTCCAGTTATTGTATGTCCAATTAACTCCAATCCAGGAGGCAGTTCACCTGATATAACAGAATATAAAACACCAATTGGTGTAGATGGTACTGGTAATTGTATTGTGACAGCAGCTCTTTCTGGTAATGTTCCTAAAGAATATCCAGTATTTTCTGTCCATAATATTGTTGTCATAATTTGTATTACTCTCTTTTTTTATGTTGTTCCTATATTTAGCCTAAATATCGTTATGAGCATACATACCGATAAAGAATTTTGGACATCATTAAAATGGCCAGCAGCTCCTGATGAAACTGATTATCGCGTATTTGAACAATATTGCATAGGTAGCGTTTTATTACTTGGCAGTACACATTTATTATTACCACTTGCAACAGAAGCATGGGATTTATAACCAAAGTATACAGATCCTAAAATACAGAATAAAGATTGGTTTGAATTAAACAATCATTGGGATACTATTATTATAGATGGTGGGTTATCATTTGGAAAAGAATTTACAGAAAACCTCCTAAGTGTAATATTACCTAACTGTGATCGGTTTATATCTCGGTCTTTTCTTAACCCAAATTGGTCAACAAAATATGCTGTGTATTTTCCCAAAGCAGAAGAACTAACACCTTTCCCATTTGAACATCCTATTAATGAGGTTTATACATTTTATATATGGAACAACAAACAATCTTAGCCATGTACTCAGGCGGACTAGATAGTCTTGGTATGATTTACAAATTATTAACAGAATCTGAATACAAACAATATAACCTACATATACATCATATTCACAACCAAAATATAGAACATAGAGATAAGGCAGAATCTATCATAGTAAAACAAGTGTTAACGGAACTTGAACAATTAGGATTCAGTTTCTTTTATAGTGAAAGTCAAATAGCAAGTCAACCTTACAACGGTAATTTTATGTTTGACACAGACAGTATTAACTTCTTCTACTTTATAGCTAGTTGCTTGAGTAATGCCAGGAATAACAACACCAGTTGTACCTGCTTGTAAATTTACGCCACCTAGTATTAGGTCGGCGCCTTGTATTGCGAACGGTTTAATTGCCATTTTTATTTCCTTAAGGTGCTAAATTAACTGATTCTATTGCAATTACTCTTGCATTAACTCCAATATAAGATGGATCGCGAGTCATAGTAATTTCAATCTTGTTTGTTGTTGGATTCCAGTGTGCATCAAATGTTGCTAATTGATTTGTTGAAGTATGAATCACACCATATACCATTGCCTCAACTGCATAAGACGTAGAATCAATGTTTGCATCATATATTCTTTTACGAACAACTAATATTTCACAAATTTGCGAATGATATGTAAAAACATTTCCTACATCAACCCCATCTGCTTGAACTTGAATAGTTGCTTTCATGGTTTCAACTAAATTATTTGTTCCTGAAAATATAACAATTGGTGTTATCTCTGTTACATATGTATTTTGTGCGGGCGGTGTTTGAAACTGTCCGTAATTATTACCTGGAAACACAGTTGTCCCTGGTAGTGTAACATTACCATATGAATCAATATTTAATACATAAGACCCGTTATTTAAACTGTTTACATTTTTCCAGGTTAATGTACCATTTCCATCAGTTGATAAATATTTTCCATTATTTCCAGTTTGACTTGGTAATCCGTTAGATGTAATATATCCTTGGGTTGTTACAAAACTTTCCGTAGCATAAGAATCTAAAATTGTTGTTAAATTAGTACTAGTTACGTATGAACTGTCGTTATCAGAAACTACTGCTACTAATCTATTATTAATATCATCATATGTAAAGGTTATACCAGTATGATAATTATGTGTAAATAAAGGGGCAGCGTAATCTTGTACTAATTCTTGTAAATCAGCAGCAGTACCGCCAGTTAATGTATAAAGTTCGGTAAAATTTTGATTTACTTTATTAAAAGCTGTGCGTATCGGGTCACCACTTCTGTCATTTGCTGTTACACCTATATTAATTACTTGTTTTGTCATTATGATCTCCCTACAGCAATTTCAATAACACCAACTTCACCAGTGATTTTATCTTCCAATGCTTTTCCTAAAATTGAACCTATTTTAGGGTCTAATGCTTTTATTGCACACCCTGGTGAATTAGATGTTGTTAATAAATCACCTTTTTTAACTCTGCCAATTACTTTACATGGAGTTCTTCCAACTAATGCTATACAAGTTTTCAATCCAGATTGATTTGTGTTTAATACATATGCTGGATTTGTTGTAACTACACCAGCCAATCTAGAATCATTAACAACACTTGATTTAGTAACTTCTTTATCCCCACCAAATACTAATACAGTTCCTGGTTCATATTCTGCATCGCCTTCATAAAATTCAGCCAAATCAGCATAAGTTGCATTTAATTTAGATCCAGATGTTAAAGTCCATGTACCAGTTATAGTACCAGCAGTTGCTGCATCGCCAGATGTTATAGTAGTAGTTGTTAATGAACTAGCACCGACTGCTCCTGCAGTAATTGTACCGGTTAATGATATTCCACCTGAACCGCTTCTTAATATCAATGCAGATGCACCTGTTATATTACCAATTGTTATTGTTTTTGCATTTGCACTGGTTCCTATATTAATTGCACCAGTTGTTCCAGAATCAATCCCTAATGCAGTAGCAGTAGCACTTGAAATCGTCGGAGTTGATAAACTAGTTGATGTCAACGAAGTAAAGAATCCAGAAGAGGCAGTAGTACCTCCTATAATAGGTGGACTAGCTAAGTATGTAGAAAATCCAGTACCACTAACTGTTCCACTAGCACTCAAAGTAGTAAATGCGCCGGATGTTGCAGTAGTTACACCAATTGTTCCAATAAAATCGGTTGCTGTTATTGTTGATTGACCAATTAATGTTGCAGATATGGTATATGTACCAGCAATTGCGGGAGTAGTTGAGGTTGCTGCTGTAATATTGCTTGCAACACCATTTACATAATGTCTAGCACCATAATTTACGTTTACTGCTAAATTAGATATAGTTGATGGTGTGTTTATACCAGCTGCACCCCAGGTAGTATTAAAATTATTAAGTGTAGTGATGTCCGGATCTGGTAAATTACCTATTGTATAGGTATTTGCATTTAATGGTGCAGATAATTTTGGCGCAACATCACTTGATAATGTTGCAACTATAGATTGTGGAGCTACTTTAAAATCTATTTCTATATTACTAGATTTATCAATAGTTATACTGTTATCACTTGAGAGGATTGTTCTGGCAGTTAATCTAGTACCATCAGTGCTTCCAGTTATAATTTGATTAATACCATATATTGTACTAGTTATCAATCCATATGTTATTACAGAAGCCGTTGTTGAATTAGACACAGTTACGGATGTTGCAGTAGCACTTACAACAACAAATGTGCCATTATACCCAGTCGGTGCCATATCACTGATGATAACAGAACTTGTAATTGGGTATGGATTGCCATATGTTGTATTAGGATTTGTAAAATTATATGTAACTGTTGCACCATTTGCAACTATACTAGTTATTACAAAATTTGCAGTACCTGGTGCATCCGATAAATCACTAAATGCTATGTTTCCACTTTTAAAAACAGCATATAATTCAGTAAAGTTTTTGTTAACTTTATCAAATGAATCCCTTATACTATCACCCGTACCATCGTTACCCTGTGTTCCAATGTTTATTATTTGTTTTGTCATATTCTTTTATACCTCGTTGGGTTATTTCTAAGTATTTATCAATAGGTTTTATAATCTTAATGTAAATAGTATTATGTTTATTAAATCAGAATATATAATGACAGTTCATGAAAGAACTAGTAAATTGGGGGTTATACACAATTATAATAGACGAAAGACTATTATTACGTTAATGTGTGACTGTTGTGGTGAGTTATTTCAAAGAGAACGTGGTAAAATGGATCCAAACAGAATTAATAATCATTATTACCATGTATGTGGAAATTGTGATGCAAAAAGATTTGCACAAGAAAAAGGATTAGAAAAACAACATATTTGGGATTTACCAGTAAGTTGTATGAAGACAATTGATCAATTATAAATACATAACAAGGAGAAATTATGTTAAATTTTATTAAAAAATTATTTGGAATTAAAGAAGAAGTAGCGGTAGTAGCAGAAGTTGCTGTTGTTGAAAAGAAAGTAGTAAAACGTGTTAAAAAACCAAAAGAAATTAAAGAAGAAGTAGTATCAGAAATATCTGAGGTTGTAGAAATAAAAGAAGTTGTAAAAAAAGTTCCTAAAAGAACTAAAAAAGAATTAGTAGCAAAAGGACCAACAGTTGTATCATTTGTTCCTAAAAAACGTGGTAGACCGAAAAAAGCAAAATAAGTAAAGGGGCATTAAGCCCCTTTATTATATCGTTCCTGCTATTTTACCGAATATATACTCTTGTTTTCTAAGCCACCTGGTTTCAGGTATCGTTACTTTATTCATACCAGAGTCAACCAAAGTATTTACTGAAATATCACCACGATAAGCATACGTAAACCATAATAATCTATTAGATTTATCACAGCGTACTGGCAACCAGACAAATTTTAGTTGCCATTTAGCATTATTATAAAACCACTGATTGGTCCAGATATTTTCTTGTTCTATAATCATATAATTTAAAACTCGCTAAATTTTTGGCTTTTGATTCACAAAGTATATCAAATTTATCTGAGAATGTCAATGCCCAGTTATTAACAGCATCGTTCCAGTAGAAATCAGAATGTGCGCGAAGTTTTTGTTTAGAATGTCCAGCTTCTAAAAGTAAGTTAAGATCTGGTTTAGTGCTGGCGCAATGATTGGCCAAAACATCTTCCCTACTAATAGAATAATGTAAAGTAGGGCGAACACCTCGCCAACTTTGAATAACCATTTCAACCCGTGGGTCATCGGGGTTGATGTATTCTCCAGTTTTGATAAAATGATGGTGAATATCGAGAACGACAGGAATCCTGTCAGCAATAGTAAGACAAGCATCAAGTCCATGGGTCATTTCCTCATTTTCAATTGTTATACAGTTTTTAGCAACATCACTTAATTTTTCATATGCTTCAAGCATTCCTGCAGGACCACGTTTACCAGCAATGTGTACATTAATTTTCATATCTTGGAAGGTTTTACCATATCCCATCCAACGTGCCATATCAGCGTGGTATTCAAATTCTGCAATACTATTTTCTACCACATCTGGTCGATCGCTTGCTAAACAACAAAATTGTCCAGGATGAAAAGATAATCGCACATCGTGGTGTCTTGCTAAATCACCAATTGCCGCAAATTTTTGCTGTAATAGTTGTTGAATAGATTCTGATTGATAAAAATATGTCCAGTCCGTATGAGTATAGACTGGTAAAATATCAGACGTTAATCTGAAAAGTCTCAATGATGGATTTTGTTTAGAAACATATTCTACTGCTTTACAAGTTGCTTCTAAATTATGCCGTAATAATAACATCAATTTAGTTTCAGCAGTTTTTTTAGTTTGTTTATTCAACCATGCAATAGTTGTTGTTTTTGTATTATATTTTGGGATAGAAACAATTTCATTTTTATCATTAACAGCAGAAATTTTACAGGCAAATCCAATTTTATTCATTATTATGTCTTATAAAAGTTAAAAAATACTATCATATAGTATTTAATCTTGGTTGTCAATGTTATTTTTAATGATGTCTTGAAGTTCTTTTATATCATTTAATAATTCTTTAATAAATTCTACTTCTTTCTGTTGATGCACTAATAAATGTGATATGACTTCCATTGTCCAATACCACCAATTAATACTTATTAGTAATGATAGTGAGATGAATATCCACCATAGTGATTTTTGATGGACGTTAGTGATCCAATCCCATCCAAATATTAAAATTATAACAGCAACATATACGATAGAACTAGCAACTAACCAATATCGTCTTTGTTGGTTTATTGCATCCATATCTTTAGTATGTGCGTTTATTAATTTATTAAACCGTATCATATTAGTATTTACATATAATACGGTGTTTTTATACTACTGTATTATTCAACCTTCAATAATACCGTATCTTCATTAATTCTGCCGTTCATTTTGGTATCAGTAGCATTGATATCTTCTAAGAATTTTCTTAATGCTATTTTTCCAGAATTTTTAAATTCAATTATCTTCTCTTCCGGTTTTCTAACTGTTTTTTGAACGCTTTTATGCTCATCAAAACCAACTATAGTAGTTCCTTTTATCGTAAGTGGTCCTGTCAATTCATCTGCTATATATTTACCGATTTTTCTTGTCTTAGTATTATATATCCATAGGATATTAGAACCAATTACATCAGTTGGATTAATTGATACTATCTTCAATGGTTCAAAAGTCTTTAAATACTTAAGTTTTTCAACTACTTTATCTTTTGGTACTGATTTTTTAACTCTAGGTTTCCTAGTTACTTTTGCTTCCTCCATTAACATGGTACAAGCTGCGTCAATTTCTTTATAGAATGCTAATAAATTATTAAGTTGTTTTTTATTACGGTGACTATATCCTTCTTTCAGATCTTCATCAGTACCTTCAATAACTTCAGTAATTTCCTGTAAACCAGAATAATAAAATTCTTTAATTATCCTAGCATGGACTGGTTTTGCTTCTTTTCCTTTAAGTAAATTAAGAATCTTAATTTGTTTTGGATCAAATTTATCTGGTGCTTCTATCCATACTTCAATAGCATCTTCTATCTCATCCGTCATTCTAACCGTTGCTTCACGAACACGTTCTTGAATGTTAATAACAGGAGCAGCTGCCTTTTTATCGGTTTCTTCATCAGATTCGATGTCTGCTTTGCCAGCTTCTACCGTTGTATTAATAGAATTTATCAACCATTCTTTTATATTTGAGCCATTATTAAAATCATCTCGTTGTTCTGGCATACCTCTTAATAAACAACTGGCAATAGCACCCATTGTACTACTTGTACGCCAGTCTTTAGTCTTCTTATATGAAATTATTAAAGTTTTGTCTAATTCATTAGCTTCCATCCATTTAATAACTGCCGGTTTAAGATCTTTACCATTGAATTGTACATTATAATATTGCATTGCACTATGATAGTGTTTTAGAAATTGTAATGCATCTAATTGTTCACAATTATCCCAAGTTGGACTTAAATCCTTGCCCCTATTTTCTCTAATAGTAGCACTTGTGATTTTAGTTTTCTTAGATTTTTTAGGTTTTGCCGAAGATCCAGCAACTTTGATTATTTTAGCCATTATTCAGTTCCATTTGACTAGGTTTATTTGGACGCGATGAGCAAAATTCACAATTTTCATCATCACATTTCTCTTCCATCCATTTATTACATAATTCACAGTAATAAGCATCATATTTATTAGAATAGTGACGCTCATTACAGCATTTATTACAAAAATTACTAACTATGTCCATAAACTATTTCTAATACGTATTAGTCGTATCATCATTTCTTCTTCTTCCTTTTCATATTCTTCTTCTATCCGTTTTAATTCAGTATGAGAAACATTTCGTTCAGCAACTTCATCTGGTGTTGTATTTTCACGGTCAAACATTGATAATATATCACCATCTGCACGAGTTCTGTTACATATTTCACTCCATCCACTTATATCATAAGGATCTGGTCTATTTAGATATACTTCAGTCCACCATTGATATAATGCTTTAATTTCTAATGCATTTTCTGCTTGGAGTGATAGTTTTCCATAATCTGGATGAGATTTATCTATACCCCAGGTCTCATCCACTATTAAGGTTGATGCCCAATTTAAATATTCCATTCCAGCTTCGGGTGAACGCCAAGTACGAAGTCTAAGGAACGATTTTCTCCACCATGGTGTTTTAAATTTCTTTCTAGCATCTTCATCCCACACTACTTGAGACCAAGCTTGTTCTATTTCAACAAAATCAACTAATTCATTAAACATGCAAGGAAGAAATCTACGGCCAACATCACACCAGGCACCTGGTTTAACATCACGTGGATGGGCTGTTAATGCGTGTGATTTAGTAACCCATCTATTATTGAAATAGTATATAATGTCATTAATTCTATTAGATGGCCAATAAACAAAATTCTGAAGATAATCTAATCCGTCTTCTGCTAACCAATGTCTATAGGGATGATTTTCTTTTGATGCCTTTGTCCATTCAGACCATCCACGACCAGATTTAGAAGAACCTTTTTCAGTTCCACGTATCCAATCTGCCAATTTGGAGCAGGACCAGTATCTTGAATATTGTGCCATATTTATTACCTTACTAAGAATGGGGTTAAATTAGGTGCTGAAAAGGTAGCCGGTTTTAATACTTTTCCATCTTCTCTTTTTAATACTTTACCAGTTTCTGGGTCTACTTTACTCATATTAGAACGAATAACTTCATTCCACGCACCTTCAATATCAAAACCAGCAGAATACGCCATACCAATGGATACCACAATAATATCAAGAAGCGCATCAAGAACTTCAACTTTATCGTCTGCTTCAAAAGCTTCTTTTAATTCTTGCACTTCTTCTTTAATTAAGTTGTAGTATAGATTATACTGTCCTTCATTGTATTTGTCAACTGTTTGATCACTCGCTTGCATAAACTTACGTTGATCTTCAAATATTGAATTGTTCATTTGTATTCCTTTTGTTTAAGTAGATAAATAAGTGTGGTTCACGGAACTACCAATTCCCAACCACTTTAATGCTTTGAAGGAGCATCAACAATGTTATTTAGTAAACATATTTTACCACATGAAATCGATTCTGTCAATCAACCTCAAAATTTATTTGTAGAGGATATAAGTAATCTACCAGAATATATAAAAAATTATCTAAATCCTACATTATTAACACATATCAAACAACTTTCTGGGTGTTGTGTATATGGGTATTTACGTGAACACGATGATGAATACGGCCCCTCTGGTAGTTTATATTATATTGGAGAAGGAAGATCTAATAGACCATCTGAAAAACATAATAATGTAAAAACACCAGACCCATCATTAATTGTAATTTTTTCTGATAATATTACAAAAGATACTGCTACCAATTATGAAATTATTTTAATAAATCATTATGGTAGAATTGATATTCATACTGGAATATTGATGAATAAAACCAGTGGAGCAAATAATTGGGGACCGCTTGGAAAAGTATATGAAACAACACAATGTAAATTTTGCGGAGAACATTTTGCAAAAAATAGTGCAATTTTGCTTCATGAAATGTTTTGCATTAACAACCCTAATAAGAAAATTCATAAATATGCCGGGAAAAAAATTACAAAGGCTCCATGTAAATACTGTAATAAATTATTTTCAATTGGTAATGGTATCGTATTTCACGAAACCTATTATTGTACTCACAATCCTAATAAAAAACCCCCATTAGTTAAATCAAAACCTGCAATTGTTAGTTGTAAGTTTTGTTCATCAAATATTGCGACTAATAACATAAAGGCACACGAATCTAGATGTTTGCATAACCCAAATAAAATTGCGAATCCATTAACAGGTAAATTAATTGAAAAAGAATCATGTCCATTTTGTCATCAACTGTTTGGACAAGGTACAGGAATCACTAGACATGTTAAATCATGTAAAGAAAATCCAAAACGAATAACTAGAAAATATAAAAAGTTAAAATAATTGTATAAAGTTATTATCGAGTATTATTCATTTGTATTCCTATTGTTGTTAATTAACCCATCTTAGTATAAACCAAGTAGCGTCTTCTTGTTGTTCTATCAGCCATTTTGAATAATGGTTGATGTATTTTCCTTTTAAATTTTGTTCACACCATTCTTTTACATCGGGTTCTATACACGATTCCGGTAATTCTACAAACTGCCAGTTTAAATTTAGTTTGTGTAAATCAAATATTATTTCTTTATCGATTTCTTTGCTAATTTGATCTGCCATTTCTGTTGACAATGGATCAATATCTATTATTGGTTCTACACTAAATTGTGCAGATAATATTCTTGATTTTGATGTGATTGGTTTTATTATAGACATCCATGTCCTTATTGAATTTATCGTTGATATTTTATTAGTGGTTGTTGTTTTGGTTTTAATTGCCAGTCAAATTCTTTACAACAATCTACGCATATTTTTACATTGAGTGATGTAAACAATAACATCCTAGCACCACATATTGGGCATTCGACATTATTCATTATAGGTCTTCTCGTAAATTACAGTTTATACAATATCGTTTTTGTGTACGTGAACGATAATACTCTGTAGTATGTTCTTTTGCTTCCATCCACATTGTCCATTTATGCCATTTAACCGAGCATTTCCAACTTTTAACTAATAATGTTTTACCTTCTAATGCTCTAAATGTATTTTCTTTTGCATTCATAGTTTTTCACCTGGTTCAAATCCTCTGAAACTTTTAAAGCGTGGAAACCTCAAACTGTATGTCTCATCTTGATTTTGCGTTATTCCGTCAGCTCTTACCTCAACAAGCTGACCAATAATTTCATTACGGGATTCCCAAAAAGTAGATCTATTATTATCATTAAACCCCCCACCAACGTTAACGGTAATCTGCCTTCCATCATCTTTTCCTGAACAGATAAATCCACCCAGTAGCCCTGTATTTTTGTCTTTTCCTTCATAAACACCAATTACCTCCAAAGTTATTTCAATAAATGGTTTAAGTTTGAGCCATGAAAATGTTCTCTTGCATTCATATGGTGCCAATGGATCTTTTATCATTATCCCTTCATACCCACCATCAATTGCAGTTTTATTAATTTCAAGTAATCTACTATATCCTTCGTTTGTATCTAAGTCAACTAATTCTTGTTTAATCACTCGCACATTTAACATTTGCAAAAATAACTTATCTTGAAACCAATTTGTTAGATTTTCAGAACGTTTTTCTTGTGGTATTTTACAAATACCTTTTTCAAAGTCTGCTAAGGTAAGCATATCAAATAAATACAGAACTGCATCGTTTGTTAAAACATTCTCTTTTCTATACAGTTGTTTCATCATATCTTGAAAAGATGAACTCATTACTTCACCATCAAATACCATTGGTTCTGTAAATTTAGAAGCTGCAAAAGAAAATTGTTGTTTTATATGTTCAAAATTGAACAATTCTTTACCATTTCTACTAAAATGATTAACCTTACCAGTAGGATAAACGATAGTAATAACACGAACCCCATCCATTTTGATATCAATAAGTTTTTTTCCACATACTTTAGACTCATATTTTATACTATCTTGTGCAAGTTGGCAAGTAAACACAGGAACTTGGTATTGTGGATACTTTTTAGTTGTGTTGTTTAGTGTTTTTATACTAACTCCACATCGCAGATCCTTAATAAGTATTCTACGATACCACTTATTCCATTGTTCTTGTGTTGCAGTTTCCATTAGTTGAATTACTGCATCTTTAGAAGCATTGCCAGTACAGGAACGATTAATAAATGTATTAGCAACATTTAAGAAATCGTCCCACGATAACCCAGGTCCAGTATCTTCAGTTTTTTCAGGAACTTTTTTAATACCAAATGTAATCATAGCATCTAATGCTAGTTTACATCCATTAAAAAATATATCATTTGATGATATTATTTCTGTGCAGATAATACTTTTTTTTGCTAATCTACTATTGTCTGCTTCTAGTAAAGATATAACTTCCCAAGGTTCTTTCATCAATTCTCTTTTGATACACCTAGTATCATTAAAAATATACCAGCAATCACCGGTGAAAATATTAAACCAAGAACAAACCAACCAAGGCCATTCCGACCTCTATTATTAGCACCTACTGCAACAGCAATACATAGTGCAAACCATAAAAACAACAACATATTATACCCTCTTTTTAACTATTTTTAATGATGTTGTATCCCTATTTGAGATATTAGATATTGATATATTCATAATTCGTTCCAATTTGATTAAAAATCATATTATACTAGATATAATTTATTTTGTCAATCGAAATTATATGATTTTTGATAAATAAAGATGTAGTTCACGGAACGTGGGGTTCCCAACTACTCTACAACTTGTCGGAGTCACAGCTATGTATTTATCATACGTGTATAGATTGACACACCAAAAATCTAACAAATTTTATATTGGATATAGATATGCCAATATTGCATTAAAAATTCACCCTGAAGATGATATAGGTATACATTATTTTACTTCTTCTTCGTATATAAATAAATCAAATATTCATGAATATAATATAGAAATTTTGTTTAAATCCAAGAACCCAGAAGAATCATATGATTATGAAAACTCAACAATTCTTGAAAATTGGGGTGATCCTCTTTTATTAAATAAACATGTATCTAATAATAATAAAAAGCGGTTTAAGAGCACCGTTGAAGGTATAGCACGGGTGCGAGAAATTAATAAAAATAAAAGATGGTTTAATAATGGTAAAGAAGAACGTCATTGTCACATCTGTCCAAATGGATTTATAGATGGTAGATTATTTAATCCATTCCCAAAACAAACAAAAACTGTAAAAGGATACATATGGTGTAATGATGGAATACATCAACGATTAGTATTACCCACTAACATCCCACAAGGATTTAAACCAGGAAGATTACCATCCAGTTCAGAAACAAATAAAAAAATAAGTGATACACTGAAAAAAGTATATATTCATGGAAAAAGATGGTATACGAACGGTACTGATTCTATTTTAAGTTTCGAATGTCCAGATGGGTGGTTTAATGGGCATTCATATGGTAGCGGTATATTAAAAAATAAGAGAACGTATAATTCATTTAAATGGTATACAAATGGAAGTATTAATAAAATGGTCAAAACTAATGATGATATCCCATTGGGTTTTTGGCCTGGTAGATATAATAAACCTAAATGGTATACTGACGGTGTGAATACTATTCAGAGTGTTGTACCAATAGAAGGATTTATAGAAGGTAGGGTTTGTGAATTATGTAATAAACAAGTGACCCATAATACTTATAGAAGATATCATGGGCCAAAATGTAAATTAAATAATAGTGTTAAATTCTGGATGTCAATACCTTGTCAGCTAACCCAAATGCAACTGAGGAGTTGGCATCCATATAATTATCTCTAGCCATTGCCTGTTTCAATTCTTCAACTGTTTTTCCAGTATTTTTAGCATAAATTTCAGTTAAAAGATTATTTAATCTCACCATTTCTTCCATTTGAATTTCAGCATCCCATACAGTTCCACGCGACCCTCCTGAAACTGAATGTATCATATGGCTCGATCTAGGAAGAATAAAACGCTTCCCAGGTGTTCCAGAACTAGCTAGCAATGAACCCATAGAACAGGCAGTTCCTATCACTATAGTACAAATATCCGGTTTTATGAAATCCATCGTGTCTAGAATACCTAACCCACTTGTCACGCTGCCACCTGGGCTATTAATATAGAATTGAATCTCATCATTAGATTGACTTTCTAAGAATAACAACTGCGCAACTATAATACTTGCTGAATGTTCATTTACATCTGTATCTAACATAATAATTCGATCTTTTAATAATCGACTATAGATGTCATAAGAACGTTCACCGCGTGCTTCTTGTTCAACTACCATTGGTATCAATGCTGGCATTTTATTTCCTCTTGTGTTTAAGTTGTGTGTATTATAGTTTATATTGTGTGAGTTGTCAATGATTATTTTAAATCATCTACTTCTGCATTCAATAATTTATTTTGTTCGTCTATTTTGTGTTTAAGAACTTCAATAGTTTCTTCTAACTGTTCAATATGGTCGGCGACTTTTGCATAAAAATCTGCAGTATCAAATGCTGTTTGTCGTATCATGTTACTTATACTGAGTTCGTTAGTCATTTATATCTCCAGTAAAAGATTAGGATTCCAACCTGTACGTTCATTGTATGAATCACCTTCATACCCACGAGGATTACATACTAGTCGGGTAGTTCCTATTTTATAATCTAATACTTCATGGGTATGACCAAAAGTCCATAGTAAGATGTTTGGATTATCCAAAATAAAGCTAGATAAATCACTATGGTATCCACCATTCATTTCATGATCTTTTTTATATTTCTCACTTATACTTAAATAACTTGGTGAATGATGTGTTACCACTACTACTTTTTTATCAGATGGCGCATTTTTTACAGCATTTTCTATATAAGCTAAAGAATTTTTATGACGATTGATTGTATCAGATATTCTTAATTTTCTATAATCAGCATTATCATTTTTTATAGTAACGTAGTCATTCATTAGATATGGTAAATGGTACATGGTAAGTGGATCTTCTTTGTGACAATCTGTCCATAATGTCGCCCCTATAAATATAACATCATCTATAATAACTGATTTATTTTCTAAGAAATGTATGTTTGGATATTTTAAACATTCTTCTTTTAAATAATCCAATCCAGAATAAAATTTGCCACTATAAAATTCATGGTTTCCTGCTACATACACTACATTTTTAAATTTGTCAGAGCATGATTGTAAGAATTCTCTAAATTTAATAGCTTTAGAATGTCTAATTGCATTAAGAGAAAGTTCTGTTAAAGTTACAGGGTATTCATGTAAAATTTCAGCCATAAGAATATCACCAGAAAGTATTAATACATCTGCTTCTTGACTGTTTTCTATTTTAAGTGTACTAAATTCAAGATGTAAATCACTTATTACAGTAATTTTCATATTATAACCTATATGTTACTCGACCACGTGTTAAATCATACGGGCTTACTTCAACTTTAACTGAATCACCTTGTATAACACGTATTTTATGCTGTTTTAGTTTACCACCTAAGTAGCATAATAATATATGGTCAGTATTTTCTACTTGTACCTTAAACATATTACCTGGTAATACATCATTGACCTTTCCGGTCATTTCTATCATATCTGATTTACTCATTTTTCTGGATTATTAATCCACCATCCTCCAATTTAATTGTTACGTTATCACCTGGGTTTAATCCAAGTTGTTTACAGATTTCCTCTGGTATCTTCATCAGAATATTATCAGGGTCATCTGGTATATCAGTGAAGATATCTTCTACTTTATATACTGTCATTATCTTTATTTGGTATTACTACCCATCCTATTTTTTTAAGATCATTTTTAACTTCTTCAGTAATTATACTTTCACTAACAAATCCATTAACAAATGCAGTGTCTGATCTAAATCCAGAACAATACCAATCAATATAATCACCTTTTTCTTGAATATCTGAAATTATTCCACCGGCATATCGCCAACTGCAACCCCAATATTGTTCTTTAAGAATATCCCAAGTATTATCTGGTTGAATAAATTCATTATTGCATAATGCAGCATATAAATTTTGTGCATATGTATCAGATTTTTTTACTTTGTCAATGATCCATTCAGTTGAACGCAAGTCATATTCTAAATTATTTTTTTGCCATTCTACATCATTTTCTCTTTCAATCTTTTGTTGTTCCAAGCTTAAAATTGAATTAAGATATTCATCTTCATTGGGATCTTTTCCTTCTTCCATTAATTGTTTTATCCTGTTAGTTTTTATAAATGACCCTTTTTCTGGGCTTATAGTTAATATTTTTGTCATATTGATTCATTTATATTATATAGCATTTATAGATAAAGTCAAGAAGCTTTTTAATGCGCCGATAAAATAAATTATTAATAATCCGGCATTCACAAGAACCAAATTAAGTTCTTTAACCCGTATACTCCATATCATATATAAGAATGAACCAGCATTTAACATATATATGTTTAAAGGATATATTTGAAAGCTGGTAAGAAGTGCAGCAACTAATGTTACTGCACATGCAACCCATTTTAATACAATATTAATTTTCATAGTATTCTAAGAAGTTTCTAACCAATTCTAAGCGGGATTGCTCATCTAATAATGTAAATTCTTCAATATTTGATTGAATATGGTCAATTAATGGATAATATTCTTCATCAACTTTTTCTTTTACATTATGTGCCATTAGCTTAGTTGTATTCTTATTACGAGCTACAAACTTTTTAACCAAATAATAAGGACTTTTGATTTTGGCACTTATTCCATCACTTGTATAGAATACAAAACCTTCATGTTTAACAGTTTTAATTGTATTCAATAATTCAGTAATGGTGCAACTAGTTTTTTCAACATCAAAACATCCAAAGTCAATATTGACTGGTCTTTCAATTTTTGAACCATATAATTTAATTCGACACCCAAGAAAATACATTCCTTCGTGTTCTGGAATAATATGTGGATCATTTCTATGAACACATTCAAATATAAAAGTATATTCTGGAAGCATTTTACAAGTTTCACGATATTTTTCTATTGTTGGTTCAATTATTTCACGCGCCATTGTGACAAAATCAGAATCTGTAGTTCCAGTAGTTGATACTAATATATCATCATTATACCAAGTTACAGATACCATAAATCCATTAATTTTACGATATGCATCAACAATAGTATCTGGTTCTAATACAGGCGACTTTGATTCAACCCCATAATTATAAATTTTAGTGAATGGATATGAAACAATGTTGAAATCATCATCAACTAATGTTCCACGGCATTCTTCTAAATATTCATTCCATAAATTGTCATAAAATACTTTTTTCTTGTATTTTAAGACATAAACACCTGGATATGATGATTCTTTCATAGTTACTAAATTTGGATTATCTATTACAAATTGTTTTAATAAATTTCGATCCATTTTATTTCCTATTTGTTGCTAGTTTTACACAATGATTGAATTAGAAATGTAATACCCCACATTTGCAACCAAGAAACTTCACTAAGTAAAGAAAACGCTGGTACTAAGCAGCCATTCCATAATAACATCAATGGATATGACATCACCAAGCTAAGTAGAAATGCGGCTGCTATGATTGATATTATTTTAATAAATGCTACCTCATATAAATTTTTCATTGTTTTTTCCTGTTAATTTAATGATGTTGTTTAATTTGTCCTGACAATGCATCATTAATTGCATCATCGAGAAGTGTTAAAATACTACCAGTTGTATCCATACCAACATTTCGTGCACGGTACTGTTCTAATCCACTTACCTTATCATGTAAATGACCATAGAAATGAACACTACCATAATGCATTTTAGCCCATTCACATATAGGGTAATGAAACATAACAATATCTCTACCATTATATTTTATTTCCAAATATTGGTGTATTTCTTCAAAACAATCACGAAATTGTTGATGTGTTAATAAAATGTGATCGTGATTACCAATTATTAGTATTTTTCGTCCATTTAATCGTGAAATATAGCCAACTGCCTGTGCAACTGATAGAAAAGCAATATCTCCCAACATATATACAAGGTCTTCTGGGTCAACCATGGTATTCCAGTCTACTACCATTGATTCATTCATATGAGTTACGTCATCATATACACGTGTATTAGGACAAAAAGTCATAATTTTCTTATGTCCAAAATGGAAATCACTGCCTATCCAAGTTTTCATCGTTTATGTGTACTCCATTTAGTAACAAATGCATCATATCCACGTTTATTATTAAAATATAAAGTGTTCATATTGTAATTAGATGCAAATAATGGGTTTAGTAGACCATCATATCGTCTTAATTCAGCTGTAAGAAGCATTTTATACATATCATAATTATCTGGATGTTTATTTTCTATATAATTTTGAATATTAATCCAAAATTTTGGTGGTTTTAATTTATCAAATTCTATTATTACACTAGTCATATATGTCCCTAAGCTGGTATTACTGTTACTACAGTGTTTTTTCTATCACTAGAGTATGATCACCACGTTTTACAGTAATATGTTTGTTATTTGAAAACTCCATCATAGTTTTTACGTTATCAGTTAGTATCTCATTCTTAATTTCATTAATATCAATACCTTTAACTCGTTCTAAGTATCGTATTATAGCATGTTCTGACACCATTGGCAACTTATATGTTTCAATTAGCTCATTTAACTTACCTTGAACTTGCAAAATTTTACTTTTACACTTTTCAAGCTCAGCTAAGTTGTTTTCATCTATTAAATCTTGTTTAAGACGTCGTAGTGTAGCCATATGTTGTTTATATTTTTCAATTTTACTGTGTATTTCTTTAATTTTGTTGTTATCCATGTTAATCTCTATGTTATGTGTTAGTAAAATTAAATTATATAACATCAAACTATAAATGTCAATAAATAATTGTATGAATGGACCAGAATATAAACAAATTATTAATAGATTAAAGAGTTCTGCTAAAAAACGTGGGATTGAATTTGATTTGACAACAGAAGTTGTCATTGCGGACTTTGTTTATAAGTTTTATTGAATTTTATATAAATACATTATAAGGTGTTAGTCGCAGATTGCCGTCTCACTAACTCTAATCATTCTTACATTAATTACAGGAACTAATATGACCAGCAATACTATTTATACACCATTTACTTATTGTATTACATTTACAATAACTGGGCAGAAATATTACGGTGTTCGATACGCAAAAAACTGCCACCCATCTCAATTATGGACAACATACTTCACATCTTCATCTATCATTAAAAATTTAATTAATTTGCATGGAACTGATGTATTTTTATACGAAATAAGAAAAACGTTTTTATCTGCCACCGACGCATGTAATTATGAACATAAATTTTTAACAAAAATAAATGCTGCAAAAAATCCAAAATGGTTAAATTTATCAAATAGTGGAGGTAAGTTTCACTGCACTCCAGAAAGTTCAGCAAAATGCGGATTAAAACATAGAGGAAAAACAATGTCAGTTGAAACAAGAGAAAAGATAAGTAACTCATCAAAAGGAAGACAAAATGTAAGAAAGGGGAAACGTGGAATAGTAACAGATGAAGCTAAATTAAAAATTTCCACAGCTTTGAAAGGAATACCAAAACCTGCGAAAACATTATGTTGTCCATATTGTTTATTGGAAGTTGTGGGAGCATCTAATGCTAAAAGATGGCATTTTGAAAATTGTAAAAAAATCCAAATTATATAAAACCGGTCACACTACCAAAACCAATAATTTATTGTCCATTTTGTAGTGCTTCCAGTTCTAATAGATTAAATATGCAACGATGGCATTTTGAAAAATGCACAAATAAGTATTTTGGCTAATCACCTTTGATAGTTTTTAATAAATCGCGCTGTTCTTGCTTATATTGTTCGTATTTGTATTTTATTGGGTTTATTATACACCACAAAATCATATATAAAAATGATATTAATAGTATTGACAGAAGTATACAACCTGCTATGAGTTTACTAGTTTCTTTATCAGTCATCATCATTGAAGGAATAGATATACCAACAAGTGTTAGATATACTGGCCAAAAACTTATATTTTTACGAATATCAGCGATAAGCCATATAATAAAATACCATATTTTCTTAATATTATGTGTCATTTTGTATCCTGATTGTTAGTCAACCATTGTTCAGTATCTTCAATAATAGAAGTATCAATTATACCAGACATTATTGCATTGGCTACAATGTAGCCAATGTCTTTTAATTCTGATTGGGATAATCCATACCCTTGTTCCAACAAAACACCATTAATTCTACCTATGGTTTTGTCAATATAGTTCATACGTCATATCTTGGGTTAGTTATCGTTGACATCATAATGCCATATGGTGTGAAATCACTCATATCAGCAGCTAATAATGCTTTTACAATAGCTGGACTAAATCCAGATACCAATGCAGCACCTGATTTATCAGCAGTTACTGGAACATTATCTGATGCATTGATATTCCAAAATACAACCTTTGGTACAACATATCCAGCAGTAGAATATTTTCGTTCTATCATTTGAATTGCACTATCATCATAGTTTCTGCAACAGTTAAATTGCATGTCTGACATTATCAATAACATTTCTGGCATTTCTGCTTGTGGTATATTTAATTTAACTGCCATTTTCAATATTAAATCAAATGCAGCATGTAAATCAGTGCTCATACCCCAGTGTGATCCTATCATTTGTGAAGCTTTATTAACAATATTGCCTTGAAGTGTTAATAACTCTGGTTTTTCACTAAATGTGATAAATGTATCTTTAAATTTACCAGCATTTTTGTCTGCTAAGTATAATCCCAATGATACCGCAACGTCCATACAAGTAACTGAACTTTTAGAGTTATATCCACCTGCTGGGCAACTCATAGATCCGCTAACATCAACTAATGGTAAAATATTAGCATCGCCGACAAAATTTGGTAATGCATTCCATTGTGCAATGATATGGTCCGTTTCTGCTTTAAATCCGTATCCACCGATACCTTTTAAAACATCATATGGAAATACTGCACCGGCATTTACCTTAACTGATGTATCACCTTTAATTAAAGATTCAACATAGTCAGCAAATTTAGTAGTATGTCTATTAAATGCTTTTTTGTATCGTGAACTAGCCAATGATGGTACATGACTAAAGTTAATATTATCCCAATCATTTGCACACATTTGTGTTTCAACGACTGAAGTTAATGAAACTAAAGTTTTACGATAAAATTTTGGAGACCATCCAAAGAATTTAATTAAGTCTCTGGCGATATTTCGCTTCGATGATTTTTCTCTAGGCATCCATTTTGCAGCTGTGTTTGCATCAAATAGCTGTGATTGTAATTTTTGTTTTAATTCTTCTTTTGCTGTCATGATTGTACCTGTCAGGTTATTTGTTAATATAAAATTGTATTATACAATAGGTGAGAAGAAATGTCAAGCAAAAAAGATAAATAAGTGTAGATCGCGGAATTAGCCGTTCCCATCTACTTTAATACTATGAAGGAGTATCAACATGTCTATTTATCAATCAAAAACAATCCCGTTTACTTATTTAATTGGTTGGACTACCCATAATAAATGGTATTATGGTGTTCGATATGCAAATAATTGTCAACCAGCAGACTTGTGGAATTCTTATTTTACAAGTTCAACAATAGTGAAAGATTTTAGAAAAAATCATGGAGAACCAGATATAATATTGATTAGAAAAACGTTTAAATCTAAACAAGATGCAATTATCTGGGAAGGTAAAATACTTTCTAGATTATGGAAGTTCAGAGATTTTTGGTTAAATAAAAGATTCTCTGCTACCAAATTTATCCCAACTAAAGAATCTATCCAAAAATGTATAGATAGAAAAAACAATCGGTCATTGATTGAGCATCAACAGGTTATATTAAACATTTCAATTGGTGCTAAATGTGGTCATGCAAATATGACCGAAGAAACTAAAAAAATAAGATCTAAAAAAATTTCAGATGCAAATAAAAATCGTTCTAAAGAAATTATACAAAAAATATCTAATTCAGTTCGTAATATTGCAAAAAATAGATCTGATATTGAAAACCAAATAATAGAGGAAAAACGACGTATTACTAGAGAAAAAAACAAATTACTAGGTAAAAAGAGAAAAATTCCCGTAGATATATCATATAGGTGTTGTATATATTGCAAACGCCAATTTGATCCTGGGAATTTTTCTAAACATATTAAAACTTGTCAATGATTTTTTGACATTCTTCTTCCGTAAGAGAATCGATTTTTTTTAATAAACTTTTAGCGTTCAATCCTGCCTCAAGTGTGCTTTTTATTTTAGAGAAAGCCACTTGTTGTAGTTCTGGTTTTTTGAACACCAATAGGTCATCCCATCTTCCTATCTCAACTGTTTTATCAATTAAAGCTTTAGCAGCATCAATATCAATAGTTTCTAAATGTGTTAGAATATCTCTGAACAATTTTCGTTCGCCAGAACCACCACGCACATCACGTGACCATAATGCAACTCGTAACGCTAGTTCTTTATTTTGGTAATATGCATCAGTAAATGCTGGAATTATATCTTTACCACGACTTGCACCTATTTTAAAGAATAATGAAACAACTGCATCACCTGTATCATTATTACATTTCATGCCATTACTAGTGACTGTTTTGTTTGTATTTAATTTTGTAGTCATTTTATTATCTCTCAGGTTAGTGTGTTATTGTTTGCTGTTTCTAAACTATAGATGTATTATAACAGATTTAATTTTTTTGTCAACTTATATTATGCATAAAAATTGTCATATGCTTTATCTAAAACAATTTCAACAATTTCTTTATATTCACGATGTGGTAGGTTATTTAATTCATCGATAAGTTCTTGATTATTCTTAATTGCAAGTAACATCAGTTCTTCATCGATATCAACTGCGTAATCTAGATAATTTGCGACGTCAACAGTTTCTTTTACAAGTTGGTCAATCAATTCTAAAGACATTATAAGGTCCATTAATGTAAGGTGGATGGGGAAACAGGCTAGTGTTTGTTGAGTTTTTATACTGGTTCTTCCTTCCAGTGTGACCGGATATACCAGTCTAACATTATAAGTTGTATGGGTTGCTGTATCTAGCCTAAATGTAATAACAGGTTCCGTTTTTCATTTGCAGTGAAAGTATATGCTGAATGGAACCTAAAAACTGAATAGCTGTTGCCGTCATTTTACTTCTAACAGCAATGAAGTATCTCTGGAGCGATTATTAGTCGCAATATTGTTTGCTGAAACTATTCATTTAAATTTAACTATTAAAAATGGAGCTAAAGATGGGATTCGAACCCACATTAAACGGTTTTGCGGACCGCTACATAGCCGTTCTGTCACTTCAGCGTATAATTTATTCTATGATACCAAGAATTTCACTTTCATGCAATATAAGATAGTCAACGCCATCAATTTTAATATCAATGCCAGTATCTTTTAAATACATTACTCGTTCACCTACTTTAACAGTAGTTGGTATAACATTACCATTTTCATACTGTTTTCCATCACCAACTGCAACAACTTCGCTAGTAATTGTTCTTTCTTTTGAATCAGCAGCAATAATAATTCCAGATGCACTAACTTTAGTATCTACTGTTTTCTTTACTACTACACGATCATATAATACTTGAAAATTCATTATTATTCCTATGCTGTTCTATTGATAATGTGATATCCAAATGATGTTTGGACTGGTTCACTTAACCCGCCAACATCTAAATCAAATGTTGCATTTTCAAATGGTGGTACCATTTGACCACGACCAAATGTACCTAAATTACCACCATTTTGTCCACTTGGACATTTACTATGTGTTCTAGCCAACATTCCAAAATCTGAACCTTCAATAAGTTGTTTATGTAAGATTTCTGCTTCTGAAAGAGATTGAACTAAAATATGTCTTGCTGTTACTTGTGTCATTATTACCTCTTTTAATTTTAACAGGATACGTTTTTTATGGCGGATGCTCTACCAGCTGAGCTAATGTTATTACTAACATATTGGATTTGAACCAATGACCATCTGCTTGTCAAAGTTGTATTGCTGAATGTATCCTAAAATTGGAAGCAGGTGATAGAGTCGAACTATCATCTCTGGGTTATGAGCCCAGAATTCTACCATTAAAATAACCTGCGATTGTTTATATTACCATTTCCACAGTAATTGGTATCCTTCATATAAAAGAAGATTTCTACCTGTTGATTTCATAAATTCTTCAACTAATTGGCCTTTACCAATGCGAGAAGCACCTTGCCCAAAGTTATCATCTACCGCAATTACTGTGGTTTCACCTAAACTACCTATAATAGCAGTTAATTCTTTTAAATGGTGTATACAACTTGGATAAGGGTTATTTCTATCAAAATCAAAACTGTCTAAATATAATAGATCTATTTGTTTACCAGTTTTGTTAAATTCCCATAACCAAGATACACTATCACTTACATGTAAATTGCTTTTATTACTAACTTTGCTTTTAGCAAATTTGATATTAGAAGGATTTATATCAACTGAATGGAATTCTCCACCTTTATCGTTAATATATCTATCAAATATCAAGGTACTCATTCCATCACCAGCAAAGTTATCTTCTTGTCTAGCACATCCAGTTTCAACAATTAATGGATTGTTAATTGTATCCAAGTGTTCAATCATTATTTCAAATGATCGCTGACGTACATAAGTTTTGTTTAACATTTCTTGTAATGTCATATAGCCTTTATAAATTGGAGCGGTCTAGGGGAATCCAACCCCTTTCTATGCCGTGGAAAGGCATGGCACGAGCAATATACCAAGACCGCAATATTTAACAGGATGTGTTTATTTTCGCCAATGAAATTGTTTTAATTGCTGAAAACATCCTAAAACTAATTATACCAGATATATTATCTATTCTGTTTCATCATACATACCAGATGCAATTTGATTGGAAATGTGTATAATTTCGGCTGATATTATCGTTCTGGTAACTTCATTTTGTTCTATTTTATACTGTTTATGTAAATTACTATACCTGTCAATTAGTTCACCCATAAATGTAAGTTTTTGTTTGTCTTTTGGAATATAAATTTGCATGTGGTTCTCATTGTTGTTTATAACAGGATGTGTTTATTTTCGCCAATGAAATTGTTTTAATTGCTGAAAACATCCTAAAATTATTTATTCTGTGTATTATACAGTATTTTTATTTATTTGTCAAGTGTTTTTGATAAATAATTATGGTAATTGAATTACTTCGAATAATTCAAAACCCAGTTCTAGAGGATCTAGGCTGTCCCATAATACATATTTATACTAGAGATGGTTAGCTAGGTATCGGACTCGAACCGATGTAGGTTTCCCGACGGCTTACAAAACCGTTGCAATTGCCACTATGCGAACCTAGCATTATTCTTACTTTACTTTTGCACCACAAACAGTGCAGGTATAACCTTTTTTCTGATCTTCATTACATACTCGCATACCTTTACCATATGTTTCATCTTGAAACTTAGCTGCCGGTGTACCAGTACATCCACATCGTTTAACTTCTGCTGTTGTTGCCATTATAAGCCTCTTTTAGTTAAAATTTTAATACGATTGTTATATTTACTTTTATCTTTAGGTCTACTTGATTTTTCAACCAATTCTTGTAATTTAGCTAATGAAAATCCAAGAAATCTAATTTTACCATTACGAGTTAAATTAGGTGCTTTTCTAGGTCTACTAGATTTACTTTGTATAGACATATTATATCCTATTTAGTTGTTGTTGTCAAGTGGTTTATTACTTTCTTTATCAAATTTAGAAACTAATCTTTCTTCATTATACACATCTAATACTTCTGTGTCAACCTTTTCTTTTTTACCAAAGATTGCATCCCAATTATCAGCATATTTTTTCATATCTGTAGGTCTTTGTCTACTGCCTTTACCAGCCATGTTTTTCCTCTTATTTTTGTATATTATAACATATTAAAATGTTTTGTCAATATTTATTTTTTGATAAATAAAGGGGTAGTTCGCGGAATTGGAGTTCCCAACTACTTTAATACTATCAAGGAGTATCAACATGAATATTTATACTTGTGACATGTGTCACAAGACTTTTCCATCTATACAATCATTATCTGGTCATAAAAGAATGCATGGTCCATCTAATGGGTGCTTAACATTCATCAATCGAAGATTAAAACCAAAAAATATAAAATATTGTTTACATTGTAATAAAGAATTATTAGGTAAACAACCTAAATTTTGTAATCATTCTTGTGCTGCTTCACATAATAATAAAAAACGTATAGTATCAGATATTCAAAAAGAAAAAGTAGCAAAATCTTTAAAATCACGTTCAAGTATTCGTGAAAATTGACATGCATCAGCATAGTCTTTAGTTTCAACTGCGTAATTGAATTTTTTTACAAATTGGTCAATCACCCTTATTTTAGATTCTAACTCAGAAGCATGAACATTAGAAGCAAATAATGCCGTTATAAGTAAAACTTTTTTTCATTTTGTATCCTAGATAAGTTGTGAGTAAGTGTATATTATATATCGTTTTTCAATGGCTGTCAAGTATAATTTGCAATCCAACCATTTGTATCTGTAAAAAACCGTATTGCTGAAAGATCTGGAGTTTCACCAGCATCAAACCAATGTTTCATATTAGCTGGTATACTTATTAGATCACCAGTGTTTACAGTTATTTCATAAATGGTACTGCTATCTTTAATATAAAATGTAGCAGTACCATGAGTTATAAATCTCATTTCAAAATCAGTATGAGTATGTTCTCGAATAAATTCTTTTCTAATTTTGTTATAATTTATAGTTTTATTATTTAAAAATACTACATCATAGTATGGGACAGAATATTCATATTTTATATAATCAATTGTATCCAATGTTGTTGAAGTTGAAAAGGTATTTTTATATAAAACTCCAATTTCGTCTAATTTACAAGTTATGTCTTTAAAATCTGAAACTGTTGTATCTGTTGAATCATTGTATATTCTAAGCATACTATTACTTATCAAAATTTGGCAGCGAGGGAGGGATTTGAACCCCCAAAAACGCGTTTGGAGCACGTCATGATACCATTTCATCACCTGGCTTTAAATTGTTCACATCCTATCAGAATTACATTCACTAGGATTGTGAGAAAAATTAGAACACGGATTCATTGATGAAATCTCCATGTTCACGTACATAAAAACTAATATTGCTAATATTATTAAGCCAAGTTCTTTCATAATATACCCCTTAAATGATGTGTATATTATTATTTAGTCTTTAATATTGGCGGAAGTGGTAGGATTCGAACCCACGGACCCTCTCGGATCGACTGATTTCAAATCAGTTGTCGTAAACCACTTGACTACACTTCCATAATTATTTTGTTCCTCAATAGTATATGTATTACTATGTAATCTATTGTTAAGGTATCTCTATAAGGCTGGGAATACAATAATTGTATTCCCTAGTATACCAAAGGAACAAATTTGTTTATTTATACTGTAATTGTGTAAACAATCTGTCTAGTTTATTACCAGTAATAGTAATTGCAGCTTCAGCTTTTTGTGCAGCTGCTAATGCATTACTAGCAGACGTAAAAGCTTTATCAGCTGATACTTTAGCGGCACTTGCATCAGCAGAAACTGTTGCAGCATCTGATTTAATTGTATCAATCTGACTTTGTAATTTAGTTATATCAGAGTTAGTTGCACATCCTGTAATAGCAACTAATGCTACTAATAAAATACCTGTTAATTTCATTTATTATTTCCTTAAGTTAATTTTTATATTTGTTTAGTTTTAGCTAAACGAATGCGTTTGAATAATTGAATAACAAATTCAGATTCTGAAATTTGTATATCAGTTAGTTCTGGTGTTAATTGTAATGAGTAGCTAACTTCATTATTTTTTAATACCACATTAGTTATATCAATACTTGCAATAGTAAAACATTCTGGTACATTAATACATATATCCATTAATCTCTCAAAGTGTTTATCAGCTTTTTCAAAATATTGTTCAACATATGATTTTAAATATACTGGTGTATCTTTTAATGTTTCAGTTTTATGATTACGATAGTTTCCAACTGAATTTACTACTGTAGTTAATATATCTGTCATTTTTATCTCTATTATAGAATTGGTAGGGGTACTAAGAATCAAACTTAGACCGACAGAATCAAAATCTGTTGTGCTATTCATTACACCATACCCCAATTGTTGTTATATTATATCAATGTTTACTGCTTTTGTCAACTAGTTTTCTTGAACTGTTGAATTATATCTATCATTTTTTGTTAGCGCTATAGGTGGCATACAAGCATATGCAATCATATTTGGTAATTCTTCAATAATAGAATTATCAATACCACCATTTGGTCCACGATTGGTATCGTAGTCATGTAATGGAAAAATATTTTCTATTAAATACTTTGCTATTCTAGGTGTAATACTATAACAAACTAACCCAACTCCCCAATAACATCTAAAGAATTGCGGTATAATATCAGTTTGTTTAGTAATGTTTTCTATATTATGCAATACATATTCATGTTGATAATTTATTTCAGCTAACGCTATACCAGGACTTAATTCTAGTATAATTTTTTGATCTAAATTCATTCCCCAGAATATAAAATCCCAATTTTCAAGTTTATTACTGTATTCTACCACTAATTCATTGAAATTTGGTACTAGATAAGCATCATCTTCCAAAATTGTCATTGGAATGTTTAATTTAACACAGTCTTTCCATAATTCTAGATGTGAAAGTGCAACACCAACTGCACCATCTGTATATCTTTCTGATACTGGCAGTGTAGCCAAAGTATTTTGCACTAATACATCACGAGATACTTGTTGACCATCTATTGCATTAAATCTTTCAAATTTAAACGATGGATTATTCTTTTTAAACAATGTCAGTCGTTCAGGTGTTCTTAATAAATTGATTACTTTAAATTTCATATCAGTATTATATAGTATTTTTTACTATATGTCAAATCACTTTGCAAATCTTTTTGAAGTCAATAATTCAGACAATTCATGGTCAAAACTACCATAATCGCTTCTTCTAGTTCCATATATAGATACTGGAACAATTATACCAACACATGTTAGTGTATCTTCTAATGATTCCTCTCTAAAATACGACCAAGGATATGGATTACTGCCATGATCAAACAATTTTAGTATATTAGTCATTTGTTGACTAGTACCACCGTTCAAAACAAATGTAGTTTTATGGTTTACTGCCCAATCGTGAAGCATATGGTTATTAGTGTAATTATTGTTTATTTCTTGTAAACAATGTAATGCTTGTATACCATTTTGTATTGAACTCAAGTACATATTCGTTAAAAAGTATGCCCTCATTTCATTTTTTCCAAATTATCAAATCGTAAATAGTTGTCAATAGCTGATGATAGCTTTGCCAACGTTTTTTTTGTTTCATTAAAGTCTAATCTGACTTTATTCATTCTTGCAGGAGCAAGTAATTTATTATATTTTTCCATCCAAAATTCGATGGGTTCTAAATCCGTTAATTTATCTTTCATTATAATTCTCCTATAAATTGGTACCTCCTCTCAGATTCGAACTGAGACTAAACGGATTCTAAGTCCACTTCCTCTACCAAGTTGGGATAAGGAGGCATTAAAATTGGTACCCGATGGTGGTATCGATCCACCGTTTTAGTCTTATCAGGACTATGTTCTACCTTTGAACTAATCGGGTGTAAGTTTGGAGGTAATAGAAAGAGTTGAACTTTCACTTTACGCCGTATGAAAGATTCCTCTTACTCTTAAAGTATCTGACTAAATGTAAATCTATCTTCTTTTATTGCTTTAATTTCTTTATCTTTTAAAATAATTAAGTTATCAACACTTTTCCATTTTTGCGTATCTCTTTCAGTTTCATATCCTTTGACCTCAATATAAATATCTAACTCTTCTAAGTAAAAGTCCGGGAAATACTTGTGTACTCCTCCGTTCCATTCATAATCAAAATATCTTACCCGTTTTGTCCACTTGATATGTTGTTTATCTAACCATATCGCAACGATGAGTTCCCAACTACTATGCATCCACTCGTCTTTGTATAGAGATTTTTTAGCTCTACCGCAAAAATTCTTATATGAATAAGATTCAGGATGATTTTCTATATTCTTCTGTGCTTGAATCTTCATATGCAAAGACCACTCTGCTCGTTTTTCAGCAGTCCAATATAAATCTGATTTAACTTTTTGTTTAGTTAAAGATTCTTTGCTACGAGGTTGGGCTGTACCTTTGATATACTGATTTGATTTTTTTCTTTTACTTTGAAACTCTTTACTCTCAAACGGACTTTTTTGTCTGTCAGGGTTTTTCTTACACAATCTTTCATGGTTAATCAATGAATTATTGTTCTTACATTCTTTATTACAAAATTTACATATTAACATTTGGTAGTGCATCTCCTTCTAGTATTTATGTTTTTTTGAAAAAAGCACTACCATTATGCTATATTACCATATATTAAAACACACTGGCTTGGAATTTCAGCAAATCATGTTATATTTTCAATGTGTTTTAATATATGGTGGAACCGATGGGGCATGATCCCATAACCTATCGCTTAAAAGGCGATTGCTCTATCCAATTGAGCTACGGTTCCAATAGTTTGTCAGTTTCTTTATTTTGTTTTCGTTTCATAATTGTTTCCTAAATTAAAATTGGTGCTACTATTATGCTATCATAATGCCTATTTTCGGGAATACTGGATTCAAACCAGTGGCTTCACCGCCCCAAACGGTGCACTCTATCAGACTGAGTTAATTCCCGAAAATAGGCATTAAATTGGAGTCCCTAACGGGATTTGAACCCGTGTTATTGGAGTGAAAATCCAATATCCTAACCGCTAGACGATAGGGACAAAACTTAAGAATGAAGTAATTCGCATTCACGCCGCTTAGGTATCAACAAATTACTTCATAATTTAAAAAATTGTGTAAAGTTGCTGGCGTTCCAACATTCTATTGCAAACGTTCCTGGTGATCAATTCCAGTATGTAAGCTTACCTTCGTCAATCTTATTACAATCACCGCCTCAGGTGTACCTGATATTTTATTGGGCATTAATTGTACATAATTGACTTACAGTCATAGACATGTATCCAGCTTTTACCATCCCACGACACTTTACTTTGCCGTATTGAACTATTAAGTTCAAGTTCTATTATACTTACAATAAAATTATTGTCAAGTATTAATTTGGCGCCTCGTAGGGGAATCGAACCCCTTTATCTCAGTAGACAGCCGAGCAGAATAACCAATATCTGAACGAAGCAATAATTTACAGGATGCACTTTTGCCTTTTATGAGAAGAAAGTGATTGCTGTAGGCATCCTAAAATTTGGTGGGTTCCTGGCGACTTGCACACCCTGTCCTAATACTACCCCACCGTTTTTTAGACGGATGATTTACAGTCATCTGGCGGGAAAGGAACCCAATTTTTATAACACTCTCCTGCTATGCATTTTAACTGATTCGTAGTCAGTGAAGAATGTATATTAAAACATACTATAACGGACTTGAACCGTCCACTCAGAGTGCTATGCATTGAGCTGTTCTCCCAACAAGGCATATTATTAGCCTTAAGTATGTTTTAATATTGAACCACACATTACTATGACACTAGCCACATTATTGCATATCTCGACTACAATAACAGGGGATGTTAATTCATCCTTTCATAATATATGGTTTAATATTACTATCCCATCGATAGTATGTCTATTGATATTATCTCCAGAACCCCCTGTTTTTTAAACGTTTATAGTGTGTTTTGGGTTCATCAGGTGTACCATTTTATATCACTGTTTGTGTGTTTGTCAACTACTTTTTTAAGGAGTCTAAAAACCAGAAAACCCTGAGAGTTTTCACTTTCAGGGTTCTTTGAACAACTAACTTAAACTTTATAAATTATGTCTTCAAAGAACCCTTACGATACTCCGGTGCACTATTAAGATCAATAGATAAACCAAACCATACAGGCGAACAAATGCCCATAGTTGTATAAGGTTTTAGCTGTTGATGTAATTGTGTTTTCATTGTATCAAAATTCCTTTTATAAACAGTTGACCCCAACTGTTGATATGTATTATACTCTTATTTATACTTTGTGTCAAGCACTATTTTAAAAAAGTTTAGCTATCTTTTAGATAGTATTTTTATTTAGTAAATACGCAAAAAAGATAGCTATAATAGGTGTATTTTACACTATTTCTTAAATAATTATAGTTTTTTATACAAAGCCAATAGTTCTTTGGCTTTTATTCGGTTATTACCCTTAGATGAAATAGATCTTTGAACATCAAATTCAAAGATCATAGCTTCGGAGTAATTCTCTAAAGTCCAATCAGTACTATGATTTGATATTAATACGGGAACATCTTGTTCGCGTAGTGATATTGCCAAATCTCGTAACTCTTCTTGGTCTTGTATGTTAAACCCACCAACCGTATACGATGTAAAGTATGCAGTATCAGTAAGTGGCACATATGGTGGGTCACAATAGTAAACATCACCATAAACAGGATTTTTCATGGTAACTCTAAAATCTGCATTAATAAATGTTGCTGTTTTAGATTTTTCATAAAATGCCTTCATTTCATTTTCTGGAAAATATGGTTTATCATATTTACCAAATGGAACATTAAATCCACCTTTTTTATTGTATCTGCATAATCCATTAAAACAATGTCTATTAAGATAAAGAAACAATGCAGATTTTAAACGTATATCCAATGTGGTATTAAACACCACTCTATTTTTTAAATATTCATCTTGTGTATTATTAGATGATATAAAGAAAGTTTTACAATAATCTATAAATTGTTGACCTTCTGTTTGTAGATGTTTATATAGATTTATAATATCATTGTTGGTATCTGCTAACAGATAATCATCAAATTCAGTATTCATAAATACTGCACCAGATCCAACAAAAGGTTCTACTAATCTATTTCCAGATGGTAGTACCGTATTAATTTTTTCACATAAACGAGTTTTTCCACCAGCCCATTTTAAAAATGGTTTTTGCATATAGTATCCTTAATATGTTTCTATTATTAATATTATATATTAATTTTTGATATATGTCAATATATTATAGTGTTGTTATTAAATCTATATAACTAGTAGTTAAATCATTTACTATTTTTGTACTCCACATATCAGAATCTTGTTCGGTAACTCTAAAATGATAATTCTCAGGTGGTATAAACATCTTATTAGTATTGTCAAATCTACCACTGTTAATGGTATCAACCCATATTATTATATTTGGGTTTATTTCATCTCTAAATTCTGGCAACGGTGCCACCATATCTATTATAATATATCCAGTAAGATGTTTATCAGCACATTCTTTCATTCGTTTAGCTTGTCGTAATCTTCCTTCATATGAAAAATCCCAATCATCTAATTTTTGTCTAAGAAAGTCAGCATTATACCAATTTACTGTATATCCTATATTTGTAAGTTTGTTTGTTATTTGTTCTGCTAGTGTAGTTTTTCCTGTGCCGGGTAAACCACATACCAATATTACTTTTTTCATATTATTTCATAGAAATTATCTTTTGTACAGAAAAATAAGGTTTAATAATATTCATAAAAGATTTAAAGTCATGAATACCACCTACTAATCCAGGTGCAGGACTATTATCACCAAAAGTATAAAAATACCAAGAATCAGAATGTTCACTTACATATAACGATCCATTTTTAGATTTCTTTACATGAGTTTTAAAGAATTTCTTTAATTCATCAGGTATATGTCTACCATTATACCCACCAATATGAATATTAATAGGTTTTTCTCTAAATTTATTTTCTATAATTTGATTTATTTTCATAATATTACTCTTAATAATGTATTTATTATAATAAGTAGAACTAAAGTTCTCCAGTGGTTCACTTACGTTCACCACTATTATCTATCAATAATATTATAATTATTATCTTTTAATACTATTCATCTAGATTACGATTTACGGATTTTTGCCCCCAAAATGGGAGCAAAATACATAATTTCATCTGAGTTGACTTCATTACCTAGCGTTACACTAATTACAGAGGCGGTTGGCCAGTACCTCGAAGTGCGTCTTTTGTTTCTATGTTCCAACGGTGGCATTAGGAAAACACGCTAGTCGC